>Ga0209930_1000191_pt1 | contig 224080 bp, 211 predicted proteins | sample ThiBiot_500_biof_2_FD_183948 | JGI IMG/M metagenome (GOLD analysis project Ga0209930, IMG submission 183948) | Wastewater bioreactor microbial communities from Cape Town, South Africa - Thiocy_cont_500_biof (SPAdes) | ecosystem: Engineered > Bioreactor > Thiocyanate-remediating >...
CAGATATCGGCGGTCTTCGAACCCGCATCCTGCTCCTTCAGCATCCCGATGATCTGCTCTTCCGAAAAACGTGAGGGCTTCATCCGTCGTCTCCTTCGCGACAGACTCTACCCATTCATGGAGGAAGATCAGGGTCTCAGGTCATCCTTTATGAACTCCAACGGCATAGGTGACACTCAGTCCTCGCCTAGCTTGGTCATCGGCTACCCCAGCTTGTGGGTCAATGGCCGGTAACCGGCGGCGGTCAGGACGATGCACTGATGCGCAGTTTATCCATCGCGACGCAACGCCTGGCGTGCCCTGCTGAAGCCATTCCCTCGCATCTAGGAAGATTGAATCTAGGCGCGCCAGGCGTTCTGGCGTTCTTGGCTAGAGCATCCGCTGATGGATGGGCCGAATCCGTTTTGAAATCCGACCACCCTGCTGAAGGCGAGATATCATCTTGCTGCTTGCAGGCTGCTTGGCGACAAAGGTGCGATTGCGAACGCAGTTTGTCAGCTGATCAACGCGCCAAATCGAAGCCTCTTCATAGAAGGCATAGCTCGGCTTGTGCAGGAATTCATGGTCACCGTCATTCCCGTTGCCAAGCACGCAGGCGAGGTCGTCCGCTTTCGTGTTTGTCAATTTGGTGATGGGAACTACCAACGCTTTTCCGTCCTGGGTGACGGCCGTGATCACCACGTGGAGGTGCATCCTATTGGGATCGTGCCTCGGCCCCGATGGAATTAAGAGGCACGCGCCGAGTTCCGGCGTCCAGGTCGTATGGTAGGCCCGCATAGTCGCTCGTGAACTAGTGCCGCATTCCGCCAGCGCCGAATCGCGTTGAAGCGGATTTGACCGCGTTCGCGATTTCGACGCCTTCTACGAGCGTTTCGACATTCGCCTTGCCAAGTGCGCGGAACAGATCGGAATAGCTGATCTGCCGCGATGAGCCATTTGGATCAGTCCATTCGGCGCACTCGTCATGGGTCAAATCCCGCAGAGCGAAACCGTCCAGATGTCCATATTTGGCCCAGACCTCATCGAGCACTTCGATGTTTGCGATGGAGAGGTGGTCGAGGGTTTCGACGGAAACGCCGGGGGCGGCCTGTACAGCGTAGTGAGCTCGGGCTCCGACGTAGTGCTTCCATTCCGGATTGTCCGGAGTGACGCCGTTCACGTGATCGAGCGTCTGGGAGAGGACCGGGCCGTGAGGCATAGCGACCAGCGTGTCGCCGGTGAGAGGGAGCTCGTATGCATCCAGGTAGGTTCGTTCCGCGAGGTAGACGAGCTTGGCCAGCTTGAGCACGTCGATGGAGCCTCCTTCGCGGAGAGCGAAGTATGCGGTGACCTGTGCTGCCTTTTCGACGTTAAATGTGTTCATTCGACACCTTTGTCGATCGTCGACTCGCGCCCAACGATCCTAAGAGTTGAAATAGCGCGTGGTTGCGACAGTTGCTAGCCTCGGCGCCTCAATCAGGCTGCCGGATCGGGGGCGTGCGTCTATGACGCCGCACCCAAGCGCTGAATTTCTCGGGGATTATCCGTCAAAAGCTACAATTCAAAGACCTGAATCTGAAACCCAAACTTAAAGTCACTTATCGGTAAATTCGTGCTGCCTTCGTGCCTCGGCGCGATCCGACATCCCTTCGCGGGCTGATCTCAGGCGTTGGCCGCGGCTTCGAGTTATTGCTGGGGTGCTAGCCAGGAAAGATCACCCAGCAGGGTGCCATCCCCACGGTCGTGATTCACAGGATCGATTTTGACGATCGATCCGCTGTCACCATCGGTTTGGAAGAACGATAGCTGTTGTTTCGCCTGATCGATTACGAGTACCGACAGCCGCCCCGTCCAGCAGGCGCCGGTGTCCAAAGATATCCTATTCTCGGTGACCACCGGTCGAGGAGGGTTCATAACCGAGTGGCCGTGGACGATGACGCGAGGCAGCCTGCCGTGATGATCGAGAAATGGCTCGCGGATCCACATCAAATCATCAGGCGATTGACTCCCTAGGGCGACGCCGGGCCTAACGCCGGCATGCACAAATAGAAGCGGGCCGTCTTCAACCATGAAAACGGACCGGCGGAGCAGGTCGAGGTGGCCGGGATGCCGACTGACGATGAAACGCTGTGCATCGTCGATGTCGAGGTCGCAGTAGGAGTCTATGGTTTCCCTGCCGCCGTCATGGAACCAAGTGCGGAGCTGGCGCCGGTCATTCTCCAAAAACCGGAGGAACCAGTCGTCGTGATTGCCGCGCAGGAAAATTGAAGCAGGATGGTCTGCCAGGGCACGGCCCACAATCTCGAGACACCCCTTAGCATCTCGGCCACGGTCGACAATATCGCCAAGGAATATGATGCGCGGCATGCCGCCCCTGCGAGCCGCATCCTCCTCGCAGAATGTGATGACGGTTTGGAGGAGGTCAGAGCGGCCGTGCACGTCGCCTATGGCATAGGTGTGGAGCATGCACGTCAGCCTACACTATTCCAGGAATGTAGGGGGCAGCCGCTGCGATTGTCAGCGGCAATGCGCGTCGTCGAGTGGTAAGAGCGCCGACATCACGCGGCGCCCCTGAGAGCGGGCTGAGCCGGAAGGCCCATGGCAGCAGTTCATCGACGCGGTTGGTGGGATGGCCGCCGACGATCTTGGCGATGATGTCGGCAAGGTAGGCGTGCGGCTCGACGCTGTTGAGCTTTGCGGATTCGATGAGCGAGGCGATGGCGACCCAATGATCTGCACCACTGTCGGAGCCGGCGAAGAGCGCGTTCTTTCTGGTCAGGACGAGCGGCCTGATTGAGCGCTCGACGGGTTGGAGTAGATCTCGATGCGGCCGTCATCGAGGAAGAGGCTCTAGCCCTGCGAACGCGAGAGTGCGTAGCGGATCGACCTTGGCAACGAGCTATGATCGGAACATCCCAGAAGCGGGCTGGACGCCCGGCTAATGCCGGGCGTCCAGAGGTAGATTGCGGAACTCGACCGACAATCGCGGCAACACTATGCCTCTCTCTTCAATCGTCAACTCGACATACTACGAGCAGCCGGTCGTGGAACCGCAGGTGTTGCATTTCAAACAAGTCCCGTTGCGGACCAGCGTGAAGTTGCCGCACTCGCCGCAGCTATCGCCGACATAGCCCTTCATGATCGCCTCGGCCCGGCGCTCCGACTGGGTTGGTTGGGCAGCAGGAGCCGCGAAGCCGAGCTTGGCCATTTCCGCTTCGCCATAGGCCTCGGGCTCTTCCTTCAGCGCAGTCGCGCCAGCCGTGGCGAGAGCCGTCACGGTGGAGGACGACCGGGCGACCGCATCGTTCGCCGCACCGCCGCCCTGGATGGCGAGCAGGTTGATCGGCTTGCCGCGGCGGAAGCCGGTGGAGGCCAGCGGGGTCGAAACGACCGGGGCTGCATCCGGCGCCTTGTCCTGACCGACGCCGCTGCCCATCACGTCATGGCCGATCTCGCTCGGATCGACATGGGCGAGGTCGTTGCGGCCGAGATACGAGATCGCCAGCTCGCGGAAGACGTAGTCGAGGATCGAGGTCGCGTTCTTGATCGACTGGTTGCCGGCGACGAAGCCCGAGGGCTCGAAGCGGGTGAAGGTGAAGGCCTCCACATACTCCTCCAGCGGTACGCCGTATTGCAGGCCGAGCGAGACCGCGATGGCGAAATTGTTCATCATCGCCCGGAAGGCCGCGCCCTCCTTGTGCATGTCGATGAAGATCTCGCCGAGGCGCCCGTCCGAATACTCGCCGGTATGGACATAGACCTTGTGGCCGCCGACGGTGGCCTTCTGGATGTAGCCCGTGCGGCGATCCGGCATCTTCTCGCGCTCGCGCTTGCGCTCGATGCGCTCGACGATGCGCTCGACGATCTTCTCCGAGATCTGGGTGGCGCGCGCCGCCATCGGCTGGGCGACCAGCGTCTCGACGGCGTCGTCCGCCTCGTCGTCATCGTCCGAGATCAGCGCCGAGTTCAGCGGCTGCGAGAGCTTGGAGCCGTCGCGGTAGAGGGCGTTGGCCTTCAGCGCCAGCTTCCACGAGAGCATATAAGCGCTCTTGCAGTCCTCGACCGTGGCCTCGTTGGGCATATTGATGGTCTTGGAGATCGCGCCCGAGATGAAGGGCTGGGCCGCCGCCATCATGCGGATATGGCTCTCGACCGAGAGATAGCGCTTGCCGATGCGCCCGCAGGGGTTGGCGCAATCGAAGACGTTGTAGTGCTCGGTCTTCAGGTGCGGAGCGCCTTCCAGGGTCATCGCGCCGCAGACATGGACGTTGGCGGCCTCGATCTCGGCCTTGCTGAAGCCGAGGAAGGGCAGGAGCTCGAACGACATGTCGTTCAGCTTCTCGGCCGGGACCTTGAGCGTGCCGGTGAGGAAATCCTCGCCCAGCGTCCACTTGTTGAAGACGAACTTGATGTCGAAGGCGCTCTTCAAGCCCTTCTCGACCGCCTCGATCTTCTCGTCGGTGAAGCCCTTGGCGCGCAGCGTCGAGGGATTGACGCCCGGCGCCTGCTTCATCGAGCCGTGGCCGACGGCATAGGCCTCGATCTCGGCGATATCGGCCTCGCGATAGCCGAGAGCGCGGAGCGCATCGGGAACGGCGCGGTTGATGATCTTGAAGTAGCCGCCGCCGGCGAGCTTCTTGAACTTCACCAGCGCGAAATCGGGCTCGATGCCGGTGGTGTCGCAATCCATGACGAGGCCGATCGTGCCTGTCGGCGCGATCACGGTCGCCTGGGCGTTGCGGTAGCCGTAGCGCTTGCCCTGCTCCAGCGCCTCGTCCCAGACGATGCGCGAGCGCTCCGCCATGGTGACGGCCGAGCCGCCGAGACGGGCGAGGGTGGCGTGGTCGAGCGGGACCGGGGTGACGCTCAGGCCCTCATAGCCGTCGGCAAGGCCATGGGCCGCCGTGCGGTGGTTGCGGATGACGCGCAGCATGTGGCTGGCGTTCTTCTTGTAGCCGGGGAAGGGGCCGAGTTCGCCCGCCATCTCGGCCGAGGTCGCATAGGCGACGCCGGTCATGATCGCGGTGAGGGCGCCGGCCAGCGCACGGCCCTCGTCGGAGTCGTAGCCGAGGCCCATGGTCATCAGCAGGCCGCCGATATTGGCGTAGCCGAGGCCGAGCGTGCGGTACTCGTAGGAGAGCTCGGCGATCTCGCGGCTCGGGAACTGCGCCATCGTCACCGAGATCTCGAGCACGACGGTCCAGAGCCGGCAGAGATGCTCATAGGCCGCAACGTCGAAGCTCTTGGTCTGCGTATCGTAGAACTGCAGCAGATTGGCCGAGGCCAGGTTGCAGGCGGTGTCGTCGAGGAACATGTACTCGGAGCACGGATTGGACGCCCGGATCCGGCCGGAAGCCGGGCAGGTGTGCCAGTCGTTCATCGTCGAGTTGAAGTGCAGGCCGGGATCGGCCGAGGCCCAGGCGGCGTAGCCGATCTTCTCCCAGAGGTCGCGGGCCTTCAGCGTCTTGTGGACCTTGCCGGTGGTGCGGGCGGTCAGGTTCCAGTCGGCATCCGTTTCCACCGCGCGCAGGAAATCGTCGGTCAGCGAGACCGAGTTGTTCGAATTCTGGCCGGAGACGGTGAGATAGGCGTCGGAATCCCAGTCGGTGTCATAGGTGTCGAAGGAGATGTCCTTGTAGCCCTGCTTGGCGAACTGGATGACGCGCTTGATGTAGTTGTCCGGCACCAGCGCCTTGCGGGCGAGCTTGATCTCGCGCTTCAGGGCCGGGTTCTTCTCGGGGTCGAAGCAGGAATCGGCGTCGCCCTCGCAGTTCACGCAGGCCTTGAGTACGGCCTTCATGTGCTTCTTGACGGTCTTGGAGCCGGTGACGAGGGCGGCGACCTTCTGCTCTTCCTTCACCTTCCAGTCGATATAGGCCTCGATATCCGGATGGTCGGCATCGACCACGACCATCTTGGCGGCGCGGCGGGTGGTGCCGCCCGACTTGATCGCGCCGGCGGCACGGTCGCCGATCTTGAGGAAGGACATCAGGCCGGACGACTTGCCGCCGCCGGCGAGCTTCTCGCCTTCGCCGCGCAGCATCGAGAAGTTCGAGCCGGTGCCGGAGCCATACTTGAACAGGCGGGCCTCACGGACCCAGAGGTCCATGATGCCGCCCTCGTTGACGAGGTCGTCCTGCACGCCCTGGATGAAGCAGGCATGCGGCTGCGGGTGCTCGTAGCTCGACTTCGACTTCACCAGCTTGCCGGTCTTGAAGTCGACGTAGAAATGGCCCTGGCTCGGGCCGTCGATGCCATAGGCCCAGTGCAGGCCGGTGTTGAACCATTGCGGCGAATTCGGCGCGACGCGCTGGGTGGCGAGCATGAAGCGCAGCTCGTCATGGAAGGCCGCGGCATCCTCCTCGGAGGAGAAATAGCCGCCCTTCCAGCCCCAATAGGTCCAGCAGCCGGCGAGGCGGTCGAAGACCTGCTTGGAGGAGATTTCCGATCCGTAGCGCTCGCCCTCGGGCAACTCGGCGAGAGCGGCCTCGTCGGCGACGGAGCGCCAGAGGAAGGAGGGGACGTCGTTCTCCTCAAACTTCTTCAGGCGCGCCGGCACGCCGGCCTTGCGGAAGTACTTCTGCGCGAGCACGTCGCTGGCGACCTGCGACCAGGCCTCGGGAACCTCGATGCCTTCCAACCGGAAGACGACGGAGCCGTCCGGGTTCTTGATCTCGCTGACGGCCGATCGGAACGGGATCGCAGCATAGGGCGACTGTCCGGCGGTGGTGTAGCGGCGCTCGATGCGCATGATCTTCGTCCCTTGATCTGCCGCGGGCCTGCTTCGCAAGCCACGCGCGGCCGGTTGATCACCGGCTCCTGATGTCAGCCCAAACTCGGTTCGATGCCCTGTGGGTCCCGGCGATGTAGCCTCGCCGATGGTCCCGGACGCGCCCAAAATGTCCGCGCAAATCCGTTCGCTTCCGCTGTCGATGGCGGATGCGGCGGTAGGCCCGGGACACACTGGAAAACTAGGGTTTCGCAGTCATCCAGAGGGGGTGCCGCCGGCCGTCATGCGATGGTCAAAATCTAGCGCCCCAAAGCCGTCTTCGTCAAGGAATAGTGCGGGGTCGAACTTGTGGATACGACATCTGGTAGGAACATGTGAGTTGTGGGGATAAGGTTCAAGGCTCGGGCTAAGCCTTGGGAATCCCGCGCAGAATCGCCGCTGCGCGGCAAGATTGCCACAGGGCCGGCCGATGCGCAGTCCCTAAAATCCCCGCTATTCATGGTTGACGGATGCTGAATCCATGCCGTCCCGGCATCCGCTTGAAGGTCCCGGTTGTGGGCTCGGCGGCAAGTGCTTGAAGCGGCGTCGATTGTGGCTGTCACGAAGCCGAATCGCGGCAGGAATCGGGCGGGGCGTCGCGACAGAATCAGGTTGTGTCGCGATGTGACCCGGTGTTCCGGCTCCGGGCTGGACAGGGCGGGGCGCTGGCGCCATAAGTCGGCCCCGATCCGGCGCGCGGGCGGCGCGCGGACGAGTGCATCGGCGCAAGGCGGGAAGGGCTGGGCGATGAAGAACTGGCTGCTGCAGATCTTCACCTGGTGGAACGGCCAGACCATGGGCACCCGCTTCCACACCTGGCGCTTCGGCGAACGGGTCGGCGAGGATGAGTTCGGCAATGTCTATTACCGCACCAAGGGCGGCGTGAAGGACAAGGCGCTCGGCTTCCAGCGCCGCTGGGTGGTCTATAATGGACCGATCGAGGCCTCGAACATTCCGGCGGGCTGGAACGGCTGGCTGCATCACACCGTCGATGTCGCGCCCTCCGAGGAAAGCTACCAGCCGCGCGAGTGGCAGCAGCCGCACCAGCAGAACTGGACCGGCACGGCGCTGGCCTATCGTCCGCAGGGCTCGACCCTGGCCGAGGGCGAGCGACCCGCCGCCACGGGCGACTATCAGGCCTGGACGCCGGGCCGCTGAGCCGACTGGCGGCGCGCAGATCCGGGCCGAGGACGGTCTGGCCGTCGCCATCGACCATATCGAGACCTGCATGAGAGGTTGAGAAGGCAACGCGCCCTTTTTCCGCTGCCTTTGCCGTGTTACTGCGCCCCGTCGCGCTCTTGTCCGCGATGCCGGAGAGATTCGCGCCAGCATGCCGTCCCTGTTCCGTTTCCCGATCCTGGCGGGTCTCGCCGCGAGCGCTCTGACGATGACGGTCGCCGCCGGGCCGGCTTTGGCCGACCGCATCAAGAATCCGACGGCGGTTTTCGCCGGGCTCGACAAGATCACCGGCCGGATCATCTCCTTCGAGGTGGCGATCGACGAGACCGTGCAGTTCGGCGCGCTGCAGATCACGCCGCGCGTCTGCTGGACGCGCCCGCCCACCGAGGCGCCGCGCACCGATGCCTTCGTCGAGGTCGACGAGGTCACCTTCAACAACGAATATCGCCGCATCTTCACCGGCTGGATGTTCGCCGACAGCCCAGGTCTGCACGGCGTCGAACACGCGATCTACGATGTCTGGCTGACCGACTGCAAAGGCGGCACCGAGATCATCGTCGATCCGAAGGAGCCCGAGCCGCCTCCGCCGCCGGAGGAGCCGCGCAGGCCGCGCACCACCCCGCCGCGCGACGTGAATCAGCCGCCTCCGGGCGGAGGGCGGATCGATGTCGAGCCGCCGCGCGGCGTGCCGGTGCAGCCGCAGCGTCCGAGCCAGCGCTTCTTCCCGACCAATCCCGTCCCCGGCCGCGATCCCGCCGGCAGCGGCGGCTGAGGCCGGGAACCGGTCCGTACGCCGGATGCGGGGCCAAGAGGCGTTTACAGCGTGCGCTTTCGCCCCTATCTGAGCGCAACGGACAGGACGATCACGGAAAACCAAAGCAGAATCATGCGCCCCGAAATCCAGACGCAACTCGATAACGCCAAGCAGTCGATCGGACTGCTGAGGAGGCATCTTTGACTGGGATCAAGCCCAGCGCCGCCTCGCTGAACTGAACGCGCTCTCCGAGGGCCCGGATTTTTGGAACGATGCTGACGCCGCGCAGAAGCTGATGCGCGAGCGCACCTCGCTCGAGACGCAGATCGACGGCATCGGCAAGCTCGAACGCGACCTCGACGACGCCCTGACGCTGATCGAGCTCGGCGAGATGGAAGACGACGAGGCCACGGTCAGCGAGGGCGAGCAGGCGATCAAGGCCGTCCAGGATGAGGCCGCCCGGCTGCAGGTCGAAACCTTGCTGTCGGGCGAGGCCGACATGCTCGACACCTATGTCGAAATCCATCCCGGCGCGGGCGGCACCGAGAGCCAGGACTGGGCCGAAATGCTGCTGCGCATGTACCGGCGCTGGGGCGAACGGCGGAAGTTCAAGGTCGAGACGCTCGAATATCAGGACGGCGACACGGCCGGCATCAAGTCGGCGACGCTGCAGTTCAAGGGCCACAACGCCTATGGCTGGCTGAAGACCGAATCCGGTGTGCACCGTCTCGTGCGTATCTCGCCCTTCGACTCCAACGCCAGAAGGCAGACCTCCTTCGCGTCGGTCTGGGTCTACCCGGTGGTCGACGACCGCATCGTCATCGACGTCAAGGAATCGGACTGCCGGATCGACACCTATCGCGCCCAGGGCGCGGGCGGCCAGCACATCAACACGACCGATTCGGCGGTGCGCATCACGCATATCCCGACCGGTATTGCGGTGGCCTGCCAGCAGGAGCGCTCGCAGCACAAGAACCGGGCCAAGGCCTGGGAAATGCTGCGCGCGCGGCTCTACGAGGTCGAGCTGAAGAAGCGTGAGGAAAAGGCCAATGCCGAGGCGGCCTCCAAGACCGATATCGGCTGGGGTCACCAGATCCGCTCCTATGTGCTGCAGCCCTATCAGCTCGTGAAGGATCTGCGTACCGGCGTCAGCTCGACAGCGCCGTCCGACGTGCTCGACGGCGATCTCGACCCATTCATGGAAGCCTCGCTGGCGCAGCGCGTCTACGGCACCGAGGTCGAGGTCGAGGACATCGACTGATCCGGCACAGCGCAAGGAAACGGCCCGGGAGCGGATGGCGCTTCCGGGCCGTCTTTCCGTCGGATGTCGCTATAGCGATGCTTGCAGAATTCCAGCCAATTTGCTGCCGGCATTGAGGAATCTGGTCGGGTCGACCGGCTCCTCGTTGATCCGCGTTTCGTAATGCAGATGCGGGCCGGTCGAACGGCCGGTGGTGCCGACCCGGCCGAGCACGGTTCCGGTCTTGACGATCTGGCCGACCGAAACGGAAATCGCCGACATATGAGCGTAGCGCGTGCTCAGCCCGTTGGCGTGCTCGACTTCCACCATGTTGCCGTAGCCGCCATTGTACTCTGCCGCGACGACCTTGCCCGGCGCGGTGGCGAGGATAGCCGAGCCCGCGGCGGCGCGGAAGTCGACGCCGGTATGCATCGCCAGACCCCGGGTGAAAGGGTCGGTGCGGTAGCCGAAATTCGAGGTGAACTCGTGGTCGCCGCTCATCGGGCGGGCCAGCGGCATCTGCTCGACGAGCCCGCGCAGGCGTACCAGCGCGGTCAGGCGCGGCTGCAGATCCATCAGGGTGGCGGCGAACGGGCCGGTGGAGGCATCGAGCTTCACCGGCACGAGCGGGCCGCCCATGCCGCCCTCGGCGGCGCCCGGAACGGCCATCCGACTGATGTCGAGGCCGGTCTCCGCAAGCGCGCTGCGCAGCTTCTTCTGGGTTTCGGCGACCTTCTGGTCCATGTCCTTGAGAGCATCGAGCTGCGCTGCGGATGTCTGGTCCATCGCGGCACCCAGCTTTTCCAGGCTGGCTTCGACGCGCTTGGCCGGAGGCTGCTCGGCCTGCGCTTCCCCTGATTGCCAACCACCGGCGTTCGCCTCCGCGCCGCGTAGCGGCGGCGCCTCCGGCGCCGGAGTCGGCTTGCTCGGCACGATCGGCGCGAAACTGGTCACGCCCGAGGCGCGAACCGGCTCCTCCGGCTTGGCGACGCGGGGGCGCAGCGGCAGCTTGCCGGTCGGCAGGAGTCCGTTCGACTGCAGCGTGTCGGTAAGCGCCGTCACCAAGGACTGCCGTGATTCGAGTTCGGCCTGCCGGGTCGCCAGCTCGTCGACGCGCGACTCGACGCTGTCCTGGTCGAGCAGCGCGCGGCTGGCATAGCGATCGATGTCGGCGCGCAGCGCGGCGATGCGGTCCTCATAGGCATATTGACGGGTCGTCTCGCGAGCGATCAGCCGCGCCGCGAGGTCGTCCTTGCTGAGGATGTACCAACCGGCGGTGCCGCTGCAGGCCGTCATCAGGGCGAGCCAGCCGAGGCCGATGAGCATGGTCGAGCGGCGGACCGTGTAGGTCCTGTGGACGATCAGCCCGCTGGCGGGAAGGGTTGGAGCGGTCTGTGGCTGAGGATGCATACGCGGTACCGGGAAAACGCTGCCGATACCGCCATTAGGAATTGTTAGGGTTAATCTTTCGCAAAGGCCGGCGGCGAAACTCCGGCTACAGTGCGCGCGCCGCGGCAAGTACCTCTTCGGCATGGCCGGCGACCTTCACCTTCCGCCAGATCCGCGCGATGCGGCCTTCGGCGTCGATCAGGAACGTCGAGCGCTCGATGCCCATGAACTTGCGGCCATACATGCTCTTCTCGGTCCAGATGCCGTAGGCTTGCGCCAGGGTCTGGCTCTCATCGGCGAGAAGCGTCAGATCGAGCTGGTGCTTCAGCTTGAAGCGATCATGTCGTTGGGCGGAATCGGGAGAGACTCCGACGATCTCCGTCGCGCAGGCGGCAAATTCCGGGCGCAACCGGTTGAAGTCGATCGCCTCGCGAGTGCAGCCGGTCGTGTCGTCCTTCGGGTAGGCGTAGAGCACGAGCTTGCGCCCACGGAAGCTCTCCAGCGAGACTTCCTCACCACCATCGCGCGGCAGCCGAAAATCCGGCGCCCTGTCACCTTCCTTCAGAACCATGGTCGTCTGCCTTCCTTTTGTCGCCTTCGGCGGGCATGGACCGCCCTGCACCGCTGCATTTTCGATCGGATGACCGCGGTGATCTACGCTTGTGTTATCGCACCGGATCTCTCCGAGAAGTCGACTTCCTTCCGGTCCGATGCGAGAGCCGCATAGCAGGCCGGGGGCGGCAATCTGGCGAAAGATGCGGCAGGCGGCGGTTGCGGCTTGCCGAATCGCATCGTCGGACGACATCGACATCCATGCCGTCTCCCGAGATTGCGGCAAGGGGCGCTTCTGCGTCACCTTGTCCAACCCGGTACCGGCGCCCGAGAGGACCACGCGGATTTGGCCGACGAGGATGCAAAGGTTGCGGGTGGCGAGCCCGTCGCGCCGGTACCCCCCGAGGGCGCCTGCGACGCCGCGGTGGTGAAGAGGCGCGCCAAGGCGGGCCTCACCCTGATCTGCGTTGCCATCTTCCTCGGCGTGCTGGCGCTGGCGGGCTCGGCGGTGACCTTGCTCGTCACCGGGATCATTCCGCTTTCCGGCCTCGAGGGGCGGATTTCGTCGGCAATGGAGGAGAGGCTGGGCCCGGGCTGGACGGTCGAGGCGGCCTCCGCCGAGCTTGGCCGCATCGACGGCCATTCCCAGCTCCGGGTCCGTCAGGTGTCCTTCCGTCATTCCAGCGGTGCCGTGATCCGGGCTCCGGAAGCGATTCTCGGTTATGAACCGCTGGCGCTGCTCAGAGGCGACATCCGCCTCGTCTCGATCGATCTGCGCGGCGTGAATGTCCGGCTCGGCGTCGATAGGAACGGTGCCCTGGTCGTCAACGCCGATTCGGCCCCGGCCGAGGCGCAGCCACCGGCGGCGATACCCGATGCCGCGCAGTGGAATGCTTTCACCGGCATCATGGGCGCGATTTCGACCCTGGCCCGCGGCGACGGGTTGCTCGGCGCCCTCGAAACGGCCGGCATCAACGGAGCGCGGCTGTCGCTGGTCGATCCGGAAGGACGGCAGAAGGCGGGCTTTGAGGATGTCGAGATCCGGCTGACGCGGCTCGGCCAGCACGGAACCCGGCTCTTGATGAAGGGCAGAACCGGGCAGCGGTGGAAGGAGATGTCGGTCGACCTTTCGACCGAGGCGGACGGGACGCAGCGGGCCGACATCGACATCCTGCGGTTCGAGCCGGCCGAGGCCGTGGCGCTCGCCTTCGGGACGGGCGGTGTCGTGCTGGACGGCTTGCCGCTCAAGGGCAAGGCGACGCTGCGGCAGACGCCGGACGGCAAGCAGTCGCTGACCGCCAGCCTCGACGTTCAGGCCGGTTCCGTCCGGTTCCCCGATGGGCCGATGCCGACGCTGAAGCTCGACTCCGCGCATCTGGAAGTGGCGAGCGGCGCGGATCTGTCGGACCTGCGGATCGTGCGCGGTGAGCTCAATGCCGGAGCGACGCATTTCACGGCCTCCGGCGCCCTGCGTGAAGAGAATGGCGGTTGGCGCCTGGAGCTCGCCGCCAACGGGCAGCTCGTCGGCCTCGACGCCGACCCGGCGGTGCAGATCGACAACCTCAAGGCCAATCTGAAGATAGATCCGGCCAACGGTGCCGTTTCCGTCGATGAACTCGGCATCGAAGGGCCGAAGGCGCATGTCGGGCTGACCGCCTTCGTCCAGCGCGTCGGCAGCTCGCCGCTGCAGCGCTTCCACATCAAGGCGACCGATTCGGACCCGCGGGCGCTGCTCGCGATCTGGCCGCGCTTCACCTCGCCGGAGGTGCACGACACGTTGCGGCGCCAGCTGGCCGCGGGGCACATGAAGCTGCTGACCGTCGATCTCGACCTGCCGGCCGAAGACCATGCCAAGCTGGTTCACGGGCACGGCATGCCGGACGATGCCCTGCTGGTGACGATCGACGCCGACCAGGTGCGTTACCTCCCGGATCCGGGGCTGCCGCCCCTGACGGATGCGGCCGTCACTGGCAAGGTCACCGGGCGGACCGTGCAGCTGGCGATCGGGCAGGCCACAGCCGACCTCGGCGGTGGCCGAAGCATGAAGCTGAGCGAGGCGAGCTTCGCCATGCCCGAGTTCTGGATGCAACGGGCGCCGGCGAACATCGGCTTCCGGATCATGGGCCCGGCCGATGCGCTGGTCGCCTTGCTCGCCTTTCCGGCCTTGAAGGATTTTTCGCCTGGCCGGATCGATCCGGCCACGATGAAGGGCACGGCCGATCTCAAGGTCGCGCTCACCCTGCCGCTCGCCGGTGACCTGAGGACGGACGAGATCGCGGTCAGCGGCAGCGGCACCCTGTCCGGCCTGGCTTCGGACACGCTGCTCGGTACCGAGAAGCTCGAAGCCGGCTCGCTTGCGGTGAATTTCGACCGCGCTGGCCTGTCCCTGCGCGGCGATGCGCGGGTCGGAGGCGACAAGGCCCAGGTCGATGTCAGGCAGAATGCCAAGGGGCAGGGCGAGGCGACGCTGCTGCTCTCGCTCGATGCCGCGGCGCGGCAGAGACGAGGCTTCGGTCCGGAAGCCGGGATTTCCGGCACCCTTCCGGTCAAGGTCGTCAAGGCTTTCGGAAAGGGAGGTGACGCACCGCCCCATGTCGAGATCGATCTGACCAAGGTCGGCCTCGACGGCACCGTGCCGGGGCTGAGCAAGCCGGCGGGGCGGCCCGGCAAGGTCAGCTTCAACTACGTCGTCGACCCCGAGGGGCCCGACCTCGACGATTTCAGCCTCGATGCCGGCTCCGCGCAGATCAAGGGGCGGATCGAGCTCAACAAGCAGAACGCCCTCGAGAGTGCCAGCCTCTCCCAGTTTCGTCTGTCGCCGGGAGACAATTTGAAGCTCGACGTCAAGCGCGACGGCAACGTGACGAAGCTTCTCATCCGTGGCGCGGTGGCCGATATGCGCCCGTTCATCAAGGATTTGCAGGCACCGGCGCCAACAGCCCGCGGCGATCGCGCGGGCCATCAGAAGGCCGCCGATTACGACATCGACCTCGATGTCCCGATCCTGACCGGCTTCAACAACGAGGCGATCACCAGCGGGACGCTCAAGGCCTCGAAGCGCGGCGGCGATCTGAAGATGGTCAACTTCCAGGGCCGCATCGGCAAAGCCGATGTCACGGCCAGGCAGCGCCAGGGCGAGGGCGGCCGGCTGGTCGTCCAGACTCAGAACGGCGGTTCGCTGCTGCGCTTTCTCGATCTGTACAACAAGGCCTATGGCGGCAATCTGGTGCTGACGATGGGAGCGGGCGAGAGCCAGAGCGGGGACCTGCTCTTCCGCGACTTCCTCGTCCGCAACGAGCCGGCGCTGAAGCGGGTCGTCGGCAGCCAGTCGGCCAACGCCTTCTCCAGCGACCGCCCGGGAGGCGGGGGGCCGGAAGCGCGCGTCGATGTCAGCGAGGTCGAATTCACCAAGCTTCGGGCGGAATTCACCCGCTCCGCCAGCCGGCTCGACGTCTCGGACATGGTGATCTGGGGCCAGCAGGTCGGTTTCACCCTGCAGGGCCATGTCGATTATGGCCGCGACCGGGTGGATATCGGCGGGACCTTCGTGCCGGGCTATGCCTTCAACAACGCTTTCGCGCAGGTTCCGGTGGTGGGCGCGCTGCTAGGCGGCGGTAGCCAGTATGGCGGGCTTTTCGCCGTGAACTTCCGCATCTCGGGGCCGGCCAGCGCCCCGACCATGACGATCAACCCGCTCTCGGCCATCGCGCCCGGCATCCTCAGACGCTTTGTCGATCCGCTGGGCGGGGCCCCGGCGCAGCGGCCGGTTCAGCCCGGCGAATCAGCACCGCGCCCCTGAAGGCAAAGCCGCCGCCGAGCGGCGATGGCGCTATTCCGCCCGCAGCAGGATGTGCTTCTTCTTGCCGAATGAGAGCTTGATGACGCCTTCCGAGGTCAGGTCGGCGAGGCCGAGCGTCGCCCGCTCGTCGGTCACGGCCGCATCGTTGACGCGCAGGCCGCCGGCCTTGACTTGCCGGCGAGCTTCCCCCGTCGAGGGCACCAGCCCGGCCTTGACGAAGGCGGTGAGTACGCCGATGCCGGGCTCGATTTCGGCCCGCGCGATCGCGACGCTCGGCAGGTCGGCGGCGAGCCCGCCTTCCTCGAAGGTCTTGCGCGCGGTTTCGGCGGCGGCCTCCGCGGCCTCGCGGCCATGGACGATCGCGGTGATCTCGGTGGCGAGGATCTTCTTCGCCTCGTTCAGTTCGGCGCCGCCGAGCGCGGCGAGCCGGGCGATCTCGTCGAGCGGCAGGCGCGTGAACACCTTGAGGAAGCGGCCGACATCGGCGTCCTCGGTGTTGCGGAAATACTGCCAGAAGTCGTAGGGGCTGAAGACATCGGCATTGAGCCAGACCGCGCCATTGGCAGTCTTGCCCATCTTCGCGCCCGATGCGGTCGTCAGCAGCGGCGTCGTCAGGCAGTAGAGCTGCGGGCCGCCCATCCGGTGGGAGAGGTCGACGCCGTTGATGATGTTGCCCCACTGATCCGAGCCGCCCATCTGCAGGCGGCAGCCATAGCGGCGGTTGAGCTCGACGAAGTCGTAGCCCTGCATGATCATGTAGTTGAATTCGAGGAAGGACAGCGACTGCTCGCGGTCGAGCCTCAGCTTCACTGAATCGAAGGAGAGCATGCGGTTGACCGAGAAATGCCGGCCGACATCGCGCAGGAACTCGACATAGTTCAGCTTCAAGAGCCAGTCGGCGTTGTTGGCCATCATCGCGTCGGTTGGCCCGTCGCCATAGCGCAGGATGCGGCCGAAGACCCGCTTGATGCTCTCGATATTGGTCGCGATCTCCTCGACGGTGAGCAGCTTGCGCTGGTCGTCGCGGAAGGACGGGTCGCCGACCATGGAGGTGCCGCCGCCCATCAGCGTGATCGGGCGGTGACCGGTCTCCTGGAACCAGTAGAGCATGGTCAGCGAGATCAGGTTGCCGATATGGATCGAGGTCGCCGTCGCGTCATAGCCGACATAGGCGGTCTGGGTTCCCTGCCGGCACAGAGCATCGAGGCCTTCCGCGTCGGAGACCTGATGGATGAGGCCGCGCTCGTCGAGCACGCGCAGGAAATCGGACTTGTAGGTGGTCATGGCGAGGCTCGATGATGTGATGATTGTCTCGTCATGGTAGGGATTGTCCCGACCCTCGACGTTTTCGCGGGCTTCAGACCGCATTCGAGCAGTCGATGCTCGCCCGGAAGGCGAGCATGACGGCCCGGTTCCGGCTCAGGGCTGCTCCTGTTCCGATTTGATGATCTCTGGCCCGACCTTGGCGTCGAGATAGGCGCCGACCTGCTCCATGAGTTGTTCGACCCGGCCGTCGAAGAAGTGATTGGCGCCCTCGACGACGGCATGCTCGATCTGGATGCCCTTCTGGGTCTTCACCTTCTCGATCACCGCCATGACCTCCTTGACCGGCGCGACGCGGTCTTCCGAGCCGTGCACGAACAGGCCAGACGAGGGGCAGGGCGCCAGGAAGGAGAAGTCGTAGCGGTTCGCCATCGCCGCGATCGAGAGAAAGCCCTCGATTTCCGGGCGTCGCATCAGAAGCTGCATACCGATCCAGGCGCCGAAGGAGACGCCCGCGATCCAGCAATTCTTGGCCTCGGGGTTGAGGGCCTGCATCCAGTCGAGCGCCGCGGCCGCGTCCGAGAGCTCCCCTGCGCCGTGGTCGAAATGACCCTGGCTGCGGCCGACACCGCGGAAATTGAAGCGTAGCGCGGAGAAGCCGCGGTTCACGAAGGTGTAGAACAGATTGTAGACGATCTGGTTGTTCATCGTCCCGCCGAATTGCGGGTGCGGGTGCAGGATGATCGCGAGAGGCGCACCACGCTTCTTGGCGGGCTGGTAACGGCCCTCGATCCGGCCCGCGGGCCCGTTGAAGATAACCTCTGGCATCGTCTCACCGCTTCTTGCAGCAGCGCCGGCGCGGACGGGCAAAAAGCGGGCGCATGCCCGCCGGAAGCCCGGCCACCTTGACGGCGCCGCCTTGCGCGCCCTAGATGAAGAGCGCTTAGAATAGTTCTAACGGCCGTGAACAAGTCGAGAACAAAACGATGGATCGCAAGAGCGGACCGCGTTTCGACCCTTCCGGCCGGTTCGGATGGGCGGCTATAGCACGGCGCACAGGTGCAATTTCAAGCATTTCGTATCGGTGACCCGGGCGGTGACGAGGATGGAGCAGGCAAGATCGTGACGGCGGGACGCGCCTATCTCGACCATAATGCCACGACCCCGGTCCGGCCGGAGGTCGCGCATGCGGTCGCGCATGCGCTGACGCTGCCGGGCAATCCGTCCTCCGTCCATGGCGAGGGACGCGCCGCGCGGGCCGCCATGGAGCGGGCGCGCGAGCAGGTCGCCAGGCTCGTCGGGGCCAAGGCCTCGAACGTGGTCTTCACCAGCGGCGGCACGGAAGCGAATGTCGCCGTGCTCTCGCCCGGCCTGATGGATTGCGATGGCGGCCGCGATTGCGTGCGGACGCCCGCGACGCTTCTGCTTCATAGCGCGACGGAACATGCCTGCGTCCGTGAAGGACATCGTTTCTCGGCCGGTGCGGTCGAAGCCATCCCGGTCGATGCAAACGGCTTGGTCGACCTCTCCTGGCTGGATGCACGGCTGACGCGTTTCGTCACTGACAACCCCGGCGCGCGGGCGCTCGTCTCGATCCATCTCGCCAATAACGAGACCGGGGTGATCCAGCCGATCGCTGAAGCGGCTGCAATCGTGCATCGCCATGGCGGCCTCATGCATAGCGACGCCGTGCAGGCGGCCGGCAAGATCGCCATCGATATCATGGCTGTTGGCGCCGATGTGCTGACCCTCTCGGCGCACAAGATCGGCGGGCCGAAGGGCATCGGCGCGATCGTCTTCAGGACGGGCGCGCTCGAACTCTCCGACAAGCCGATGCGTGGCGGCGGGCAGGAGCGCGGCTGGCGGGCCGGGACCGAAAACCTGCCCGGAATCATCGGCTTCGGCGCGGCGGCTGAGATCGCCGGCAAGCTTCTGGCCGAAGAGGCGAAGCGACTCGCGGGGCTCCGTGATCGCCTGGAAGCGGGTCTCGCCGCGCTGTCGTCGGAGACGGCGATCTTCGCCCAGTCCGCGCCGCGCCTGCCCAATACCAGCGCCTTCGCGACGCCGGGCCTCAAGGCGGAGACCATGCTGATCAAGCTCGATCTGGCCGGTGCCGCGTTGTCCTCGGGCTCGGCCTGCTCTTCGGGCAAGGTCAAGCGTTCGCATGTGCTCGATGCGATGAAAATCGACCCCGCCATGAGCGCAGGGGCCTTGCGAGCCTCGCTCGGATGGACCACCTCCGGGGCGGATATCGATCTGTTTCTCGCGGCCTACGAAAAGCTCGTGGCCACGCAACCCGATCGGAGCGCCAAGGCTGCCGCCTGAAGCGCCCCGCAACACGAAGACCAAACCGGCGGGCCTTGAACCCGCACTGGAGACTGAGAAATGGCAGCGGTCCAGGAGACCATCGATCAGGTCAAGTCTATCGACGTGACCGAGTATAAATACGGCTTCGTCACGGATCTGGAGGTCGAGAAGCCGGCCAAGGGCCTCACCGAGGACACGGTCCGCTACATCTCGGCGCGCAAGAACGAGCCGGAATGGATGCTGGAATGGCGGCTCGACGCCTTCCGCCGCTGGAAGACCATGACCGAGCCGACCTGGTCGCGGGTACACTACCCGCCGATCGATTATCAGGACATCTACTATTATGCGGCGCCGAAGAAGGGCGCGGCTCCGAAATCGCTCGACGAGGTCGATCCGGCGATTCTCGAGACCTACAAGAAGCTCGGCATCCCGCTGCGCGAGCAGGAGATCCTGGCCGGCGTCGCCCCGGAGAACCGCGTTGCGGTCGATGCGGTCTTCGACTCGGTCTCGGTGGTGACGACCTTCAAGGAAGAGCTCGCCAAGGCCGGCGTGATCTTCTGCTCGATCTCCGAGGCGATCCAGGAGCACCCCGAGCTGGTGAAGAAGTACCTCGCGACGGTCGTTCCGGTGACGGACAACTATTTCGCGACGCTGAACAGTGCGGTCTTCACCGATGGCTCCTTCGTCTACATCCCCAAGGGCGTACGCTGCCCGATGGAGCTGTCGACCTATTTCCGCATCAACGAGCAGAATACCGGCCAGTTCGAGCGCACGCTGATCATCGCCGACGAGGGCGCTTATGTCAGCTATCTCGAAGGCTGCACGGCGCCCAAGCGCGACGAGAACCAGCTCCATGCCGCCGTGGTCGAGCTGATCGCGCTGGATGATGCCGAAATCAAGTACTCGACCGTCCAGAATTGGTATCCGGGCGATGCGGAGGGCAAGGGCGGCATCTACAACTTCGTGACCAAGCGCGGCGACTGCCGCGGCAGGAACTCGAAGATCTCATGGACGCAGGTCGAAACCGGCTCGGCGATCACCTGGAAGTATCCGTCCTGCATCCTGCGCGGCGACGGCTCGCGCGGCGAGTTCTACTCGATCGCGGTTTCGAACGGCGCCCAGCAGGTCGATAGCGGCACCAAGATGCTGCATCTCGGCAAGAACACGACCTCGAAGATCATCGCCAAGGGCATTGCGGCCGGCAAGTCGGACTCGACCTATCGCGGCATCGTCTCGGCCCATCGCAAGGCGACGGGCGCGCGCAACTTCACCAACTGCGACTCGCTCCTGATCGGCGACCAGTGCGGCGCGCACACGATCCCCTACATCGAGGCCAAGACCGCGACCGCGATCTTCGAGCACGAAGCGACCACGTCGAAGATCGGCGAGGACCAGATGTTCTACTGCCAGCAGCGCGGCCTCTCCGAGGAGGAGGCGGTGGCGCTCATCGTCAACGGCTTCGTCAAGGAGGTGCTGCAGCAGCTCCCGATGGAGTTCGCCGTCGAGGCGCAGAAGCTGATCACGATCTCGCTCGAAGGCTCGGTCGGCTGACCTTTCGCGGCCGGGTTCGCCCCGGCCATCAAGTCTTTCCTTCACACGCCCGAGCCGCAGGCGCCTGGCATATGGCCAAGGCCGGTGGCGGCAAGAACACTGGACACGAACGATGCTCGAAATTCGCAATCTGGTCGTCAAGATCGCCGACGAGGACAAGCAGATCCTGAACGGCCTGAACCTCACCGTGAACGACGGCGAGGTCGCTGCCATCATGGGGCCGAACGGCTCCGGCAAGTCGACGCTGAGCTATGTCATCGCCGGCAAGGAGGACTATGAGGTCCTCGACGGCGAGATCCTGCTCAACGGCGAGAACGTGCTGGAGATGGAGGCCGATGCCCGCGCCGCCGCCGGCATCTTCCTCGCTTTCCAATATCCGCTGGAGATCCCCGGCGTAGCCACGATGACCTTCCTCAAGGCCGCCATGAACGCGCAGCGCAAGGCGCGTGGGCAGGACGAATTGCTGACCCCGGATTTCATCAAGCAGGTCAACGCCGCCGCCGACAAGCTCGGCATCGCCAAGGACATGCTGCGCCGCCCGCTCAATGTCGGCTTCTCCGGCGGTGAGAAGAAGCGCATGGAAATCCTTCAGATGGCTCTGCTTTCGCCGTCCATGTGCATTCTCGACGAGACCGATTCCGGCCTCGATATCGACGCGCTGCGCATCGTCGCCGAGGGCGTGAACGCGCTCCGCGACAAGAACCGCGGCTTCCTCGTCATCACCCACTATCAACGCCTGCTCGACCATATCGTGCCGGACACCGTCCACGTCATGTCGAAGGGCAAGATCGTGAAGACCGGCGGCAAGGAGCTGGCGCTCGAACTCGAGAAGTCGGGCTACGCGGCCTATGGGGAGGCGGCGTAATGGCCATCGTCACCCCGCTGAAGACGGCTGCCGAACAGCAGCTCGTCCAGCAATACGCCGACAGCAAGGCCGAGCTGCCGGGCGGCCCGGCCGTACGCAAGCTGCGCGAGGACGCCTTCGCCGGCTTCGAGGCCAAGGGCCTGCCGCATCGCCGGCTCGAATCCTGGCGCTATACCGACCTGCGCACGCTGCTGCGCGAGGCGCGCCCGCTTGCCGGTGGCGCCGCCGTCACCTCAGCGGTCAAGGCTCGCCTTGCCGCTCTGAAGCTCGACGGCCTGCGCCTCGTGCTGGTGGACGGCATTTTCGCGCCGGAGCTTTCCACGCTCGACGCGATCCCCGAGGGCGTCTCGGTGCAGTCGCTCGCCGAGGCGCTGGTGTCGCCGCGCGAGGATCTGACCCGCATCCTGGCCGGGCCTTCGGTTGGCCATGACGACATGGGCCTCGCGCTCAACACCGCGCTGATGCGCGACGGCGTCTTCGTCGAGATCGCCGATGGCGTCGAACTGGAACAGCGGATCGTCATCGTTGCGCTCGCCTCGGGTGAGGAGGAGCGGGCGGTGTTTCATCGCTCGGTCGTGCTGGCCGGCAAGGGCGTCAAGGGCACGATCGTCGAGGTCAGCGAAGCCGCCGGCGATGCCGCGCAGCAGATCAACGGCGCGATCGTCTTCGAGACCGGCGACGAGAGCGAAGTCCAGCATGTCCGCATCGTCACCCGCCAGCATGCGGCGACGGTCGAGGTACAGAGCCTGCTCGCCACGGTCGGTGCTCACGCCAAGTTCGATTCCTTCGCGCTGATCTGCAATGCCGGTACGGTGCGCCAGCAGCATTTCGTCCGCTATGCCGGCGAGAACACCGAGATCGGCCTGCGCGGCGTCAACCTGATCAACAAGGCGCAGCATTCCGACGTCACCCTGGTTGTCGATCATGAGGTGCCGCATGGCACCAGCCGCGAGCTGTTCAAGACGATCGCGGGCGGCGAGGCGACCGGCGTGTTCCAGGGCAAGGTCATCGTGCGCAAATACGCGCAGAAGACCGATGGCGGCATGAAGAGCAACGCGCTGCTGCTGAACGACGGCGCCTCGATGTACAACAAGCCCGAGCTTGAGATCTTCGCCGACGACGTCGTCTGCGGCCATGGCGCGACGGTCGCGCAGATCGATGGCGACCAGCTCTTCTATTTGATGGCGCGCGGCCTGCCGCGGCCGCAGGCTGAGGCGCTGGTGCTGCAGGCCTTCGCCGGCGAAGCGGTCGAGTTCATCACTGATGAGGATGTGCGCGATCTCGTGATCGGCGAGGTCGAATCGTGGCTCAAGGCCCGCGAGGCCGCTTCCGAGGTGAGCACCGTCTGATGCCCTATATCAATCTCCAGATCACCAAGGGCGCCTCGCGCCAGCAGAAGGCGCAGATCGTGAAGGAATTCACGGAAACGCTGGTCAAGGTGCTCGGCAAGAACCCGCAGAACACCCATATCGTGATCCAGGAGATCGAGCGCGAGGATTGGGGCCATGGCGGCGAACTCGTCGCCGACAAGGCCCCGGCCAAGCCCGGAAAGGCCTGAACCGATGAACGCGCTGGCGAAGCCCTATGACGTCCAGGCCATCCGCAAGGATTTCGCGATCCTGAGCCGGGAGGTCTATGGCAAGCCGCTGGTCTATCTCGACAACGCCGCCTCGGCCCAGAAGCCGGAAGCGGTGATCGAGGCGATGACGCGGCTGATGCGGGAGGACTATGCCAATGTCCATCGCGGCCTGCACTATCTCGCCAACGCATCGACGGAAGCCTATGAAGCGGCTCGCGAAAGTGCGCGCCGCTTCCTGAACGCGGCGCATCTGGAGGAGATCGTGTTCACGCGCTCCTCGACCGGCGCGCTCAATACCGTGGCGTCCTCGCTCGGGCGCCATCTGAAGATCCAGGAAGGCGACGAGATCATCCTCTCGATCCTGGAGCACCATTCCAACATCGTGCCCTGGCACTATTGGCGCGAGCGCCATGGCGCCGTGATCAAATGGGCGCCGGTCGACGAGGACGGCAACTTCCTCATCGAAGAATTCGAGAAGCTGATCTCGCCGCGCACCAAGGTGGTGTCGCTGACCCAGATGTCGAACGCGATCGGCACGATCATCCCGGTCGCCGAGGTCGCCGCGATCTGCCGCTCCTATGGCATCCCGCTGGTGGTCGACGGCAGCCAGGGCGCGGTGCATCTGCCGGTCGACGTCCAGGCGTTGGGCTGCGATTTCTATGCCTTCACCGGCCACAAGACCTATGGGCCGACCGGCTCCGGCATTCTCTGGGGCAAGAAGGAATGGCTCGACAAGCTGCCGCCTTACGAGGGGGGCGGCGAGATGATCGTCACCGTCAGTGAAGACACTGTCACCTATAACGACCCGCCGCATCGCTTCGAATCCGGCACGCCGGCGATCGTTGAGGCCGTTGGACTGGGCGCCGCGCTCGACTACATGATGGCGCTCGGCCGCGAGAACATCGCAGCCCACGAGGCCAAGCTCGGCGCCTATGCGATGGAGCGGCTCGGCGAGATGAACTCGATCCGCATCTTCGGCAAAGCCAAGGAGAAGGGCGCGATCGTCGCCTTCGAGATGAAGGGCGCCCATGCCCATGATGTCGCGACGGTGATCGACCGCGCCGGTGTCGCAGTCAGGGCCGGCACCCATTGCGCCATGCCGCTTTTGGCACGATATGGGGTGACATCGACCTGCCGTGCCTCCTTCGGGCTCTACAACACGCTCGAAGAGGTGGACAAGCTGGTCGATGCCCTGCGGAAGGCCGAGAGCCTGTTCGCCTGACCGGGATTTGAAGAGATGACCGACAGCGTCGCTGACGACCTGAAGCCGAACGCCCCCGCCATGGGCAAGGGCACTGCGCTGCCGCCGGAAGAGATCGACCGTCTGACGGACGATATCGTGGCCGCCCTCAAGACGGTCTACGACCCCGAGATTCCCTCCGACATCTACGAACTCGGCCTGATCTACCGCGTCGACATCGCCGACGACCGGCAGGTGACGATCGACATGACCCTGACGGCGCCGGGCTGCCCCGTGGCGGGCGAGATGCCGGGCTGGGTCGAGAATGCCGTGAGCACGGTCAACGGCATTGCCGGGGTGACGGTCAACATGACCTTCGACCCACCCTGGGACCAGTCGCGGATGTCCGATGAGGCACGTGTCGCTCTCGACATGTGGTGAGACGGCGCCGCTTTCGTCATCGCCATCACCGTGACGACCGCCGTCCCTGAAGGGGAAGGTCGGTCTTTGCACGCCCCCGGGGCCGTCGCCGGGTATTCGCGATGGTGGCTCAGCCGTGCGAGATCACCAGCCGAAGCGAGCCGTGATAGCTTGGCTGGCGACGCAGTGAGCCGTAGCGCGCATCCCATGCGCCGGAGGCAAGGTCGCTTCGCAGTCGCTCGATCGAGGCGGCGTTCTCCGCAGCATCGACGAAGCTCCAGGCCGAACAGGCCAAACGTGCGCCTTCGTCGAGAAAACGCTCGGGACGACCGTAATACGCCTCGTTGAAACCGTCGCGGCACGCGAGCGGAATGGCGACCGGCACCGTCTCGACGCTGCCGCCGAGCATCCGGCCGATCTGGTCGAGCCGGGGATAACGCTTGGCCTCGGTCGCCAGCACCTTCGGCGCATAGTCTGCAAGCCAGAAGGCCTCCACCAGTTCCGGGTCGCAGGACAGGATCACGACGGGCCCGCGTGTCACGCGCCGCATCTCGCGCAGGCCGGCGCCGAGGTCCTGCCATTGGTGGACGGTAAAGGTCGCCATGGCTGCGTCGAAAGCCTTATCCGGAAAAGGCAGATGCTCCGCCGTCGCATCGATTGCGGCCGCGATCCCGGCGGGGCGTTGCGCGCGCATCGAAGCGGAAGGCTCGACGGCCGTGACAGCGCGCTCGCGCGGCTCGTAGGAGCCGGCGCCTGCGCCGACGTTCAGGACCGCCGCGGCCGGGCCGAGCGCAGCCGCGATCTGCGCAGCAATCGCAGGCTCCGGCTGGCGATAGGAGGCGTAGCGATGCCCGATCCGGCCGTAATCGGCGTCACCCGCGCTACCGTCCGCATGCCGCGTCGCGTGACCGTGGCTGCCGTCCATTCCGCCCTCGCGCTCGCTCGACCGCAAACAGCCGCAAGCCATGCCCGCATCTCGATGGCACGATTGTGACAAAGACTCCCCGGCCTGCCCCGCGCATGGCGAAGCCGAGCCGAAGGTGTTAGGAAACGGCGACGTTTCCGAGGACGCAAGATCATGTTCGAAGCGCGCCACATCGAGACCGGCGACAAGGCGGAGTTCTACCGCGAGCTTGCCCAGCAGCTCGAGGCGCTGCTGCATGGCGAGACCGACCCGATCGCCAACGCCGCGAACACAGCGGCTCTGCTGTTCCAGATGATGCCGGACCTGAACTGGGCCGGATTCTACATGATGCGCGAGGGGGAGCTGGTGCTCGGTCCGTTCCAGGGGCGGCCGGCATGCGTGCGCATCGCGGTCGGCGCGGGGGTCTGCGGCACCGCGGTCGCGCGGCGCAGTGCGATCCTCGTCGAGGATGTTCATGCCTTTCCCGGACATATCGCCTGCGATGCGGCGTCGCGATCCGAACTGGTCGTCCCGCTGATCGGCTCCGAAGGGGTCATCGGCGTGATCGATCTCGACAGTCCATCGGTGGCGCGTTTCGACGAGGCCGATCAGGCCGGCATCGAGCGTGTCGCGGCGATCTACCTCGCAGCATGGGCGCAGGTGCCGGCGCTGGCCAGGGCCTCGTAGAGGCCGGCCTGTGCCTTCGCTCACCCTGCGTATTCAGCTCGATCCCGAAGGCCGCATCGGCCCGGGCAAGATCGAATTGCTCGAGAATATCGCGGCTCTGGGTTCGATTTCGGCGGCGGGACGGGCGATGGAGATGTCTTATCGGCGCGCCTGGGACCTGGTCGAGGAACTCAACGCGCTCTTCGGGCAGCCGGTAGTGCAGCGGCAGGTGGGTGGCCGGAATGGTGGGGGAGCCAGCCTGACGCGTCTCGGCGAGGCTCTGGTCAGCCGCTTTCGCGCCGTCGAGAAGGTCGCGGCCGATGCCGCGGCCGAGCATCTGGCGGCGCTTCAGGCGGAAATCGCGCCGCCTGGCGGCGATTGATGTCGAAGCCGCCGATGGTTTGCCGCGCACCTCATTGACCGCATGGCCTTCCCCGTCGGACGATCGTCCGCTGCGCGAGCGCGCACGACGATGCCGTTGGAGGTCTTCGATGGAAAGCTTTGCCGCCACCATGGCCCAGCCGGGCTACGGCTTCTTCATGACCCTGCTGATCGGCCTGATCGCCGGCTGGATCGCCGAAAGACTGACCTCGTCCGACCATGGGCTGTTCACCAACATGCTGGTCGGCGTAGCCGGGTCCTTCGTCGGGGCCAAGATCGCGGAATTGCTCGATGTTCCGGTTTTCGGCTTCTGGCGCACGTTGACGGCCGCGGTGGCCGGGGCCGTCGTCATCATCGTGATCTGGAACGCGGCGCGCGGGCGCGGCTGACGGGTGCGGCGGCCTTGCAGTTGCGGGACCGGACTTTGGGGATTAGCTAAGGGGGGCCGGCCGAGCCGGCTCCTGCTGTCGAAGCCCGGACCCTGATATGGCGCTTGTTCTCGACCTGCTGAACCGCGATCCGCGGCCCAATGCCGGCAATCCGAAGTCCGCATCGGGCCAGCCCGCGGCGGAGCTGCGCCATCCCGAGAAGCAGAAGCGGCCGGAAAACCCGATCCTGCGCAAGCCGGACTGGATTCGCGTCAAGGCACCAGGCTCGCCGAAATGGGCCGAGACGCAGAAGATCGTGAAGGCCGAGAAGCTGGTGACGGTCTGCGAGGAGGCCGGTTGCCCGAACATCGGCGAGTGCTGGGAAAAGAAGCACGCCACCTTCATGATCATGGGCGACACCTGCACGCGCGCCTGCGCCTTCTGCAACGTCAAGACCGGGGTGCCGCAGCCGCTCGATCTGGAAGAGCCGCGGAAGGTGGCCGACGCCGTCGCCAAGCTCGGGCTCGAGCATGTCGTCATCACCTCGGTCGACCGCGACGACCTGAAGGACGGCGGCGCTGAGCATTTCGCCAACGTCATCCGTGCGATCCGCAAGGCGTCGCCGGGCACGACCATCGAGATCCTGACGCCCGATTTCCTGCGCAAGCCGGGCGCGCTCGAGGTGGTCGTGGCGGCCAAGCCGGACGTTTTCAACCACAATCTCGAAACCGTTCCGGGCAAGTACCTCAAGGTGCGGCCAGGCGCGCGTTATTTCCATTCGCTCAGGCTGCTGCAGCGGGTGAAGGAGCTCGACCCGACCATCTTCACCAAGTCCGGCATCATGGTTGGCCTAGGCGAGGAGCGGAACGAGGTGCTCCAGCTGATGGACGACCTGCGCTCGGCGGAGGTCGACTTCATGACCATCGGCCAGTACCTGGCGCCCTCGCGCAAGCATCACGCGGTCATCCGCTTCGTTACGCCCGACGAGTTCAAGAGCTTCGAGACCATCGCCTACGCCAAGGGCTTTCTGATGGTGTCCTCGACGCCGCTGACCCGCTCCTCGCACCATGCCGGCGAAGATTTCGCCCGGCTGCGTGCCGCGCGCGATGCCCAGATCGGGATCGGCCACAATAGCCGCGGCTGAGGCGCATCCGCGATGCCGATGTTCAACAGCACGCGCCGGGTGAAGCATTCACCCGAGCAGATGTTCGCGCTGGTAGCGGATGTCGAGAAATACCCGCAGTTCCTGCCGCTGTGCGAGGGCCTGGTCGTGCGGCGACGCACGCGGCGCGAGGGCGGCGGCGAGGTGCTCGTCGCCGATATGACGGTCGGCTACAAGGCGATCCGCGAAACCTTCACCAGCCGCGTCACACTCGATCCCGCGAATCTGAAGATCCTCGTGGAATATGTCGACGGACCGTTCCGTCACCTGGAGAATCGTTGGACCTTCAGGCCGCATGAGGCGGGCTGCGAGGTCGGCTTTTTCATCTCCTACGATTTCGCCAGCCGCATGCTCGGCATGCTGATGGGTGCGATGTTCGACAAGGCCTTTCGCAAGTTCTCGGAGGCCTTCGAGCGCCGGGCGGATCTGGTCTATGGGCGCGGTGGTGCGCCGGCGCTGGGCATCTGAGGCATCACGGGCCGGTCAGCACGGTCTCGCGCAGCAGGTCGAGCGCTTCGAGCACGCTGAGCCGGCGGATCTCGTCGCGGGAGCGTTCGCCGAAGCGGCGCTCGCGATGACGGGTGCCGGAGGGGCCGGCGCAGGCGAAATGCACGAGGCCGACGGGCTTCTCGACACTGCCCCCGCCCGGTCCGGCGACCCCGGTGATCGAGACCGCGAAGGTCGCATTGAGGCGCCCGCGGCCGCCCTCCGCCATGGCGCGAGCGACGGGCTCGCTGACGGCGCCGTGGCGCGCGATCATCTCGACGGGCACGCCGGCGAGGGCGGCCTTGGCCTCGTTGGCATAGGTTATCAGGCCACCCTGGACCATGGACGAGGAGCCGGCGACGGTCGTCAGGGCTCCGCAGACGAGGCCGCCTGTGCAGGATTCGACGGTGGCGACCGTGAAGCCGCGCTCCTTGCTCATGTTGAGCAACTCGGCGGCCAGCGAGCGGATGTCGAGGTCGAACATCGTCATTCCTCCTCGGGCAGGCGGATCGTCGCGGTGGCCAGGGCAGCAAGCCCTTCGCGCCGCCCGGTAAAGCCCATGCGCTCCGACGTCGTGGCCTTGATCGCCACGCGCTGCGGAGCGATGGCGGCGGCGGCGGCAATGGCGGCCCGCATGGCTTCGCGATGCGGGCCCACCTTCGGCGCTTCGCAGACGATGGTGAGATCGAGATGGTCGATGCGCCCGCCGCGCACGCGCACGCGTTCGGCCGCGAAGGCGAGGAACTGTGCCGAGCGCGCCCCGCGCCATTGCGGGTCGCTCGGCGGAAAATGGCTGCCGATGTCGCCGTCGGCGAGCGCGCCGAGCAGCGCGTCTGTCAGGGCATGCAGGGCGACGTCGCCGTCCGAATGGGCCGTGACGCCGCGCTCGTGCTCGATCCGCACGCCGCCCAGCCAGACATGATCGCCGGGGCCGAAGGCGTGGACATCGTAGCCCGTGCCGACCCGCGTGACGAGTTGCACGGCAGGCTGCCGGCCCGTCCGGAGAAAATCCTCCGGGTGGGTCAGCTTGGTATTGGCGGGGTCGCCGGGAAAGGTCGCGACGGCGTGACCGGCCCATTCCATGATCGCGGCGTCATCGGTGAAGCCATCCAGCGCGGCGGCCTCCGCGGCGTCGTGGGCGGCAAGCAGGGGGGCGAGCCGGAAGGCTTGCGGCGTCTGTACGCTGACGAGCCGGTCGCGCGGCGGCGTCTCGATAATATGCCCGCTGTCATCTGTTCGCTTGATCGTGTCGGTGACGGGAAGTGCCGGGACGGCGGCGACCTCGCCCGCTGCCAGCGCCTGCACGGCGCCGCCGATCTGGGCCGGCGAGACGAACGGGCGTGCTGCGTCATGGACCAGAACGATGCCCCTGAAGCCGTCCCGCGCCAGCGCGCGCAGGCCGAGCCGCACCGATGCCTGCCGTGTCGCGCCGCCCGTGACGGGGCGCGCGAGGCGGGTCGCGTCGAGGCCCTCGACCGCATCGGCGTAGCGCTGCTCGTCGCCCTCGCCGATGACGACGGCGACCCTGTCGATCGCGGCATCCGCCAGGAACGGCATCAGCGCACGGGCCAGGACGGGCCGCCCTTCCACCAGCCGATACTGCTTCGGCCGGTCTCCGCCGGCGCGCAGGCCGCGTCCCGCGGCGACGATGAGGGCGGCAACGGCGGAGGTTTCGATCGAGCCCGACACGATCCCTGATCCTGGCTGGAAGAACGGCAATCGGCAAAAGCCATAGCCAATTCCGCTCCGCTCGGGCAGGGGGTGCGTCGATGTTGCATTGCGGTATCAACCTGAAGGTACTTGCGCACTCGCAGCATTGTCCAATAAATATGCATCCCAGAGATTGCCTCAAAAGCAGGCTGTGAGTTTGTTGCAGATCGCCGGTATTCCGATTCAGTCCCGCGCGTTCCTCGCGCCGATGTCGGGGGTGACCGATATCGTCATGCGCCGCATTGCCGGGCGTTTCCGCGCCGGCGTCGTCGTCTCCGAGATGGTGGCGTCGGACGAGTTCGTGCGTGGCAGCGAGGAGGCCCGGATTCGCGCCGAGGGGGAGGGCGTATCCCCTCATGTCGTGCAACTGGCCGGTTGCGATCCGCACTGGCTCGGCGAGGCCGCAAGGCTGGCAGAGGCCAACGGCGCGGCCATCGTCGACATCAATATGGGGTGCCCCGCCAAGAAGGTGACCGGCGGCTGGGCCGGTTCGGCGCTGATGCGGGATCTCGACCATGCGGTCGGCCTGGTCGAAGCCGCGGTCGCGGCCGTGACCATCCCGGTGACGGTGAAGATGCGCCTCGGCTGGGACGATGCCACGAGAAACGCGCCCGAGCTGGCGCGCCGCGCCGTCGCCGCGGGTGCGCGGCTGATCACCGTGCATGGCCGCACCCGGCAGCAGTTCTACAAGGGCACCGCGGACTGGCGCGCAATCGCCCAGGTGAGGGCGGCGGGCGATTTCCCGCTTGTGGCCAACGGCGACATCCACGACGTCGCGGACGCGCGAGCCTGCCTTGCGCAGTCGGGCGCCGATTTCGTCATGATCGGCCGTGCCGCGCTCGGGCGCCCCTGGCTGGTCGGCGCCATCGGTGCGGGAATCGAGGAGGCGCCGCAGATGCCGGTGACGCTCGCCGACAAGCTGGCGATGGCGCGCGAGCACTACGAAGGGCTTCTGGCCTTGATGGGCGTGGCCCATGGCGTCCGCCACGCCCGCAAGCATCTGGCTGCCTATGCGGACGATGCTCTGGCGGATGGCTGCGAGGCGGATCCGGAGCGGCGACGCATTCTTCTGACATCGGAGAACCCACGGCAGGTCGTGGAAGCCCTGACGGGCCTTTTCTCCACGCAGCGTCGCGAAGCGGCCTGAACGGCTCGAAGGGGAAGACAGTGACCCTCGTCGAAAAGCGCATCCGGGAACAGGCCCGCTACATGCTGGACCCCCTCGAATTGCAGGCGCTCAACGTCCTGCCCATGCCTGTGCTCGTCGTCGGCGACGAGCACGGCATTCTCTACGCCAACATGGCCGCCGAGGATTTCTTCCAGTCCAGCGTGGCGCTTCTCAAGCGCCAGAGCCTCGACGACCTGATCCCTTTCGGTTCCCCGGTGCTGGCGCTGGTCGAGGAGGTCAATCGCCGCGGCGCCAGCGTCAGCGAGTATCGGCTCGATCTCAGCTCGCCCCGTCTCGGCGTCGAGCGCATCGTCGATGTCTTTGCCTCGCCCTTGCCCGGACAGCACGATGCCGTCGTCCTGATGCTGCAAGAACGAACAATTGCTGAAAAAATGGACAGGCAACTGACGCATCGTGGGGCAGCGCGGTCGATCACGGCGCTGGGCGCGATGCTCGCCCACGAGATCAAGAATCCGCTCTCGGGGATCAGGGGCGCAGCCCAATTGCTCGAGGGCTCGATCTCGGACGCCGACAGGATGCTGACCCAGCTGATCTGCGACGAGACCGACCGGATCGTGAAACTCGTCGAGCGCGTCGAGCTGTTCGGCGATGAGCGCCCGAGCGAGCGCGACGCGGTCAATGTTCACGACGTGCTTGATCACGTGAAGCGCCTGGCGCAATCCGGCTTCGCCCGGCACATTCGCTTCAGCGAGATCTATGATCCGTCGCTGCCACCGGTTGCGGGCAACCGCGACCAGCTCGTCCAGGTTCTGCTCAATCTGGTGAAGAACGCCGCCGAAGCGGTTGGCGAACAAGCGATCGACGGCGAGATCACCTTGTCGACGGCCTATCGCCCGGGCATCCGCATGCAGGTCCCGGGTTCGCAGGACCGCATCGCGCTGCCGCTGGAAATCGTCGTGCGCGACAACGGGCCCGGCGTGCCGCCGGACCTGCTTCAGCACCTCTTCGATCCCTTTGTCACGACCAAGGCCCAGGGAAGTGGCCTTGGACTTGCACTCGTCGCCAAGGTGATCGGGGATCACGGCGGCATCGTCGAATGCGAGTCCGTTCCTCGCCGCACCAGTTTCAGAATCCTCCTGCCCCTGCACCAGCGCCAGGGACAGGCAACGTAAGGCCGACGCGAAGACATGCCGACCGGGAACATTCTCGTAGCCGATGACGACGCCGCGATTCGCACGGTCCTTAACCAGGCTCTGGCGAGGGCGGGCTACGAGGTCCGCACCACGGGGCAGGCTGCGACGCTCTGGACCTGGGCGGCACAGGGCTTGGGCGACCTGATCATCACCGACGTCGTCATGCCCGATGGCAACGCTTTCGACCTGCTGCCGCGGATCAAGCGGGTGCGGCCGGAATTGCCGATCATCGTGATGAGCGCCCAGAACACGTTCATGACCGCGATCAAGGCCTCGGAGCGCGGCGCCTACGAATACCTGCCCAAGCCTTTCGACCTGAAGGAACTCGTCGCCATCGTCGGCCGGGCCATGTCGCGGCCACGCGGCGATGCGGCGCGCAGCCAGATGAACGAGGCCGAGGATATCCCGCTGATCGGGCGCTCGCCTGCGATGCAGGACGTCTACCGCGCGCTCGCCCGCCTGATGCCGATCGATCTGACGGTGATGATCAACGGCGAGTCGGGCACCGGCAAGGAGCTCGTGGCGCGTGCGCTGCACGATTACGGCAAGCGCAAGAACGGGCCGTTCGTCGCGATCAACATGGCGGCGATCCCGAAGGACCTGATCGAATCGGAATTGTTCGGCCACGAGAAAGGCGCCTTCACCGGCGCGCTGACCCGTTCTTCCGGCCGCTTCGAGCAGGCGGAAGGCGGCACGCTCTTCCTCGACGAGATCGGCGACATGCCGATGGAGGCGCAGACGAGGCTGCTGCGCGTGCTCCAGCAGGGCGAGTACACCACGGTCGGCGGCAGAACCCCGATCAAGACCAATGTCCGTATCGTCGCCGCGACCAACAAGGACCTGCGCATCTCGATCGCACAGGGTCTGTTCCGGGAGGATCTGTTCTTCCGGCTGAACGTGGTGCCGATCCGCCTGCCGCCCTTGCGCGAGCGCGTCGAGGACATCCCGGACCTCGTCCGTCACTTCTTCTCGCTGGTCGAGAAGGAGGGCCTGCCGCGAAAGCAGGTCGATTCGGAAGCGATGGACGCGATGCGGCGCTATCGTTGGCCCGGCAACGTTCGCGAGCTTGAGAATCTCGTGCGGCGGCTGGCCGCGCTCTATCCACAGGAAACCATCACGGCGCCGATCGTCGAGGCCGAGCTGCAGCCCGCGACCGCTGCGCCTGGCTTCGCTGGCCCCGGCGCCGCGCCGGAGCGAGCCGAGACGCTCTCCGGTTCCGTCGAGCGCCATCTGACGCACTATTTCGGCGGCTTTGGTGATAATATTCCGCCGCCGGGTCTCTATCATCGCATTTTGCGGGAGATCGAGCCGCCGCTGATCGCTGCCGCCCTCGCCGCCACGCGAGGCAATCAGATTCGGGCGGCCGAGCTGCTCGGACTCAACCGCAACACGCTGCGCAAGAAGATCCGCGAGCTCGACATGCAGGTGGTCCGCACGCCGCGCTGACGGCGATTTCCATCTTTTCAGCCTGGCAGCTCGCCTTGAGAATGGCTGCCTTGCCCATGTCATATTTTGACAACACCGTTGCCCCGGCGCATCAGTGACGCCCGCGAGCGATGCCGTTCGCGTGGCCCGCGCCATCGGAGTTGTCAAATATCGTGTCGGTATCCGTGAGTGACACCAGGATCGTGCCGCGCGCGGAGGAGAAGACGCGCCACGTCTCGGGTTGGATCGGCGGAATCATCGTCGTTCTGGCGCTCGTCTCGGCGCTCCTGACCTTCCTCGTGCTTTCCGGCTCGACGCCGATCGCGCCGGTGCACGAAGTCGTCATCGGCGTGTTCGTGTTGAATGCGCTGCTGATTCTGGCCCTGATGGTGATCGTCGTCTTCGAGGCGGCGGTGCTGATCCGCGCCCGCAAGGCCGGCGCGGCGGCGGCCGGTCTGCATGTCCGCATCGTCGGCCTGTTCAGCTTCATCGCCGCCTTGCCCGCCATTCTCGTCGCGGTCATCGCAACGGTGACGATCGAGCGAGGGCTTGAGCCATGGTTCTCTGACCGGATGCGTGACGCCATCTTCAAGTCGGTCGAGGTGGCCGACGCCTATGCCGCCAGCCAGTGCAAGTCGCTGGGGCGTGAAATTCGCATACTCGCGGATGACCTGACGCGCGCCAAGCCGGCCTTCGAGGTCGATCGCAAATGGTTCGACAATTTCCTGACGGCCCGGGCGACGGCGCTGGGCGTCCCCGTGGCGGCGATCATGCAGCCGCCGGACAAGACCATCGCGCGCGCCAATATCGACGTGCTGAAGGACCCGCCCAAGCCTGACAAGGCAGCCTTCGACGACGCGCAGGCGGCGCCGGACCCGATCTGCGTCATCCCGCGAACCAGCCGGGTCTTCGGCGCCTTGCTGAAACTGCCGGTCTATGACGGCTTCCTCTACATCGCCCGCGAGGTCGACCCGCTGGCCGTCGAGTTCCCCGCAGTCGCCCGCGGCGCGGCGGTCGAATACCTCTCGATCGACGCCCGCCGGAAGGGCGTCCAGATCGCCTTCGCCTCGATGTACGGCTTGATCGCCCTGATCCTGCTGCTTTCGGCCATCTGGCTCGGTCTCAGCTTCGCGAACCGGCTGGTGGCGCCGATCCGGAGGATGATCCACGCGACCGATCAGGTCTCGAGCGGGAATTTCTACGTCCAGGTGCCGATCAAGCGGTCGGAAGGCGATCTCGCCCATCTCGGGGAAACCTTCAACAAGATGACCGCAGAGTTGCGGCGGCAGCGCGACGGGCTGGTCACGGCCAGCGAGGTCATCGATCGCCGCCGCCGCTTTACCGAGACCGTGCTGGCCGGCGTTTCTTCCGGCGTGCTGAGCCTCGACGGCGAGGGCCATATCACCATCATCAACCGCTCGGCCGAGAGCCTGCTCGGCACCGGCGGCCGGCTGCTGGGCAAGCCGATCGCGGAGATCGCACCAGAGGTGGCGAGCTTTGTCGCGGACGCGCTGCACGGCCGTCAGCGTCATAGCTCGGGCCAGGTGACCATCTCGCGTGCGGGGCAGGAGCGGGTGGTCAACGTCCGTGCCGTTCACGAAGGCGAGGGCGTCAATGCCGGGCTCGTGGTGACGCTCGACGACATCACCGACCTCGTCTCGGCGCAGCGCACCGCGGCCTGGGCGGATGTCGCGCGGCGCATCGCCCACGAGATCAAAAATCCGCTGACGCCGATCCAGCTCTCCGCCGAGCGCATCAAGCGGCGTTTCGGCAAGGTGATCGTCGAAGGCAAGGATGTCTTCGACCAATGCACCGAAACCATCGTCAGGCAGGTCGAGGACATCCGGCGCATGGTCGACGAGTTCTCGTCCTTCGCACGGATGCCGAAGCCGGCGCTCTTGCGCGAGGACATCGTCGAGACGGTCCGCCAGATCGTCTTTCTCTGGCGGGTCGGCAACCCGGAGACGAGGATCGAGGAGAACCTGCCCGCCGAGGTGGTGCCGGCGCGTTTCGACCGTCGCCTGATCTCGCAGGCCTTGACCAACGTCATCAAGAACGCGACGGAGGCGATCGAGGCGGTGCCGCCCGAGGGGCGTGGGCAGGGCCTGATCGATGTCCAGTTCGCGCGCTGGAGCGACGGCCGGATCGTCATCGACGTGACCGACAACGGCAAGGGCTTGCCGGCCGACCAGCGCCAGAAGCTGCTGGAGCCCTACATGACGACGCGCGAGGGCGGGACCGGGCTCGGCCTTGCCATCGTCGGCAAGATTCTCGAGGACCATGGCGGCGGCATCGAGTTGCTCGATCGCGCCGACGGTTTGCGCGGTGCGCGGATCAGGCTGTGGTTCCCCGAAAATGGCCCGGAGCAGGAGGCCGACAGCGGCGCGGAGGCCGCCCGTCAGGGCGGCGGCGCCCCCGATGAAGAGATGCAGAATGGGACACGCCTATGAGTGCTGACATCCTGGTGGTGGACGACGAGGTCGATATCCGCGATCTGGTCGCCGGCCTTCTCGAAGACGAGGGCTATCGGACCCGCAAGGCCGGCTCGGCCGATGAGGCGCTGGCCGCGATCGCCGCGCGCCGCCCGAATCTCGTCTTCCTCGACATCTGGCTGCAGGGGAGCCGTCTCGACGGGCTGCAGGTGCTCGAGCTGATCAAGGAGAGTCATCCCGATCTCGCCGTGGTGATGATCTCGGGCCACGGCAACATCGAGACGGCTGTTTCCGCGATCAAGAGCGGCGCCTACGACTTCATCGAAAAGCCGTTCAAGGCGGACCGACTGGTTCTGGTGGCGGAACGGGCACTGGAGGCCTCGCGCTTGCGGCGCGAGGTGCGGGAGCTCAAGACCCGGTCGGTCCAGGCCAATCGCATCGTCGGCCGCTCGACCGTCGTCAACCAGCTTCGCCAGACGATCGAACGTGTCGCGCCGACCAATGCGCGCGTCCTGATCACGGGCGAGCCGGGCTGCGGAAAGGAGCTCGCGGCGCGCACGCTGCACGAGGCGTCCAGCCGTTCGTCGGGGCCCTTCGTCGTCATCAACGCGGCGACGATCACGCCCGAGACGATGGAGGAGGAGCTCTTCGGCATCGAGGGTGGCGATGGCCGCACGCGCCGCATCGGCGCACTCGAGGAGGCCCATGGCGGCTCGCTCTATATCGACGAGATCGGCGACATGCCGCGCGAGACGCAGAATCGCATCCTTCGCGTCCTCGTCGACCAGAACTTCCAGCGCCTCGGCGGCGCGACGCGCGTCCATGTCGACGTGCGGATCATCTCGTCGTCGAGCCGCGACCTCGCGCAGCTCATCGCCGACGGGCGCTTTCGCGAGGACCTCTACCACCGTCTCGGCGTCGTGCCGATCAAGGTGCCGCCGCTCTCGGAGCGACGCGAGGACGTGCCCGAGCTGATCGAGTTCTTCATGGACCAGATCTCGGTCGCGAGTGGACTGCCGAAGCGTCGGATCGGATCGGATGCGATGGCGGTGCTGCAATCCCACGAATGGCCGGGCAATGTTCGCGAATTGCGCAACAACGTCGAGCGGCTGATGATCCTGACCAAGGGTGATCCCTCTGCCGAGATCACGGTCGAGATGCTGCCGGCCGAGGTTGGCGCGATGGTGCCGACCACGCCCTCCGGCTCGGGTGGCGAGCGGCTGATGAGCCTGCCGCTGCGCGATGCCCGCGAGATCTTCGAGCGCGAATATCTCATCGCGCAGATCGCGCGGTTCTCGGGCAATATCTCGCGCACCGCGGAATTCATCGGCATGGAGCGCTCCGCCTTGCACCGCAAGCTCAAGTCGCTCGGGGTCGGCTGAGGCGTCAGGCGTCGAATGCATGCGCATTTGCGCGAAACGCAGGTTCGATGCTCAAAAACACGGCTTTGCTGCACTTGCGTTGCGTGGCAAGTCAACGATCTAATGTGATGTCGGTGTCCTGGGGCCGATGGGATGACCCATCGGCCAGAACGGGACGAATTGGATCGCGGGTACAATCCGATCGGCGATCCCAACAATAGGGACTACCCATGGCCGCTGAGCGCGCGCAAAACCTCCAGGACACTTTCCTCAACCATGTGCGCAAGCAGAAGATTCCGCTGACGATCTTCCTCGTCAACGGCGTCAAGCTGCAGGGCGTCGTCACCTGGTTCGACAATTTCTGTGTGCTGCTGCGGCGTGACGGCCACTCGCAGCTGGTTTACAAGCACGCCATCTCGACCATCATGCCCGGCCATCCGGTGCAGCTGTTCGAGCCCGAGGACACGGACAAGAACTGATTTGGCGGCAGGTCGCGACAGCGACAAGGAGCGGGCGGCCACGCGCGTCACAGGCGCGAAGCCGCTCGACGAGATCGAACGCGAGATCGCGGCGAATACGCGCGCCTATGTCGTGGGCCCGTATCTCCAGAAGCGTGGCGCTGCACAGGACGGCAACCAGCGTTCCTTCGTCGCGCGCCTGGACGAAGCGGTCGGCCTGGCCGCCGCGATCGACCTCACGGTGGTCGAGGCGGTGCAGGTCATGCTTACGGCCCTGCGGCCGGCGACCTATCTCGGCAAGGGCAAGGTCGAAGAACTGGCAGAGCGCGTCAAGATCGACGAGATCGGCCTCGTCGTCATGGATTGCGCGCTTTCGCCGGTGCAGCAGCGCAATCTCGAGAAGGTCTTCGGCTGCAAGGTCATCGACCGGACGGGCCTGATTCTCGAGATCTTCGGTCGGCGCGCACGCACAAAGGAAGGCGCGCTCCAGGTCGAGCTCGCCCATCTGAACTACCAGAAGAGCCGGCTTGTCAGATCCTGGACCCACCTCGAACGGCAGCGCGGCGGCTTCGGCTTCCTCGGCGGCCCCGGCGAGACGCAGATCGAGGCGGACCGGCGCATCATCCAGGAGCGGATGAGCAAGATCGAGCGCGATCTGGAGCAGGTGAAACGTACCCGTTCTCTGCATCGCGCCAGCCGGAAACGCGTGCCTTATCCGATCGTTGCGCTCGTCGGCTATACCAATGCCGGAAAATCGACCTTGTTCAATCGGTTGACCTCGGCCGAGGTGCTGGCGCAGGACATGCTGTTTGCCACGCTGGATCCCACGGCCCGCGCGATCAAGCTGCCCCATGGCGCCCGCATCATGCTGTCCGATACCGTCGGCTTCATCTCCGACCTGCCGACCCAACTCGTCGCCGCCTTCCGCGCCACGCTCGAAGACGCGATCGAGGCCGACGTGCTGTTGCACGTCCGCGACGTCTCGCATGAGGATACGCAGGCGCAGGCAGCCGACGTCCAGGCGATCCTGCGCGATCTCGGCATCAATCCCGATGACGGCCAGCGGGTCGTCGAGGTCTGGAACAAGGCTGACCTTCTCGATGGCGAGGAGCGCGCGCGCCAGCTCGAGGTGGCGGCACATCGGCCCGAGGAGAGCCGGCCCGTGCTGGTCTCGGCCCTCACGGGCGAGGGCATGGATCGTCTGACCGCCGCTGTCGAAGCCCGCATCGCCCGCAGCCGGCCGGTCTACGCGCTGACGCTGGAAGCCGGCGACGGCAGGTCGCTGGCGTGGCTCCATGCCAATGGCGAGATCCTTGGCCGGGAGGATGGTGCCGAGGGCGCACTGGCGCTGACGGTGCGGCTGCCGCTCGAGCGGGAAGGCGCGTTTGGTGCTCGCTTCCCTGAAGCCCGCCGGCTGTCCTGATCAGGAGTCGGCGGCTTTTTCGGCCTTCTTCACTGCCTGCCAGAGCGCTTCCATCTCCTCGAGAGACGCATCCGCCGCCGTTCGCCCCTGCATCTCAAGGGCCGCCTCGATGCTCTTGAATCGCCGCTCGAACTTGGTGTTCGCTGCGGCGAGGCATCCTTCCGGGTCGGCATCGACGTGCCGGGCGAGATTGGCGATCACGAAGAGCAGATCGCCGATCTCCTCCCGGATTGCGGCCTTGTCTCCGTCGGCGAGGGCCTCGTCGATTTCCTGGGTTTCCTCGCGGATCTTGTCGAGCACGAGCCGGGCATCGTTCCAGTCGAACCCCACCGTGGAGGCGCGGGCCTGCAGCTTCCAGGCGCGGGTGAGCGCCGGCAGGCTCGGCGGAACGCCGGCGAGGACGCCGCGCTCCTCCTCTTGGGGCGGCAGATCGGCCGCCGCGCGCGCTGCGGCCTTGTCGGCCTTTTCCTGCGCCTTGATCCGGTGCCAGAGAGCCTTGACCTCGGCCGGCGACAGGTCGCGCGCGTCGCCGAACACGTGCGGGTGGCGTCGGATCAGCTTGCCGGTGATCGCCTCGACGACATCGGGAAAGGCGAAAGCGCCTTCCTCCTCGGCCATCCGGGCATGGAAGACGACCTGGAGAAGCAGGTCGCCCAGCTCGTCCTTGAGATCGAGCTTGTCGCCGCGCGCGATGGCGTCGGCAACCTCATAGGCTTCCTCGACCGTATAGGGCGCCACCGAGGCGAAATCCTGTTCCAGATCCCAGGGACAGCCGGTTCCCGGCGTGCGCAGGGCCGCCATGATCTCGATCAGCCGGGCGATATCGCGGGAAGGCTTCAAGGCTCACTCGTCTCCGCTGCAACTTGTGCCGAACTGCAGTAGCCTCGTTCCATGATTCAGGTCACCCCGTCCATCGCCATCGACGAGAGCGAGATCGAGGAAAGCTTCGTGCGCGCCTCCGGTCCCGGCGGCCAGAATGTCAACAAGGTGTCCAGCGCGGTGCAGATCCGCTTCGATGCGCGCCGCTCGCCCTCGCTGCCGAACGACGTCGCGCTCCGGCTGATGAAGCTCGCAGGCAGCCGGCTGACGCAGGATGGGGTCATCGTCATCGTCGCGCAGGCGCAACGCAGCCAGAAGCGCAATCGCGAGGAGGCCGTCGAGAGACTGCTGGAACTGATCAGGGCCGCCGCCATCCGTCCTCAGGTCCGGCGCGCGACGAAGCCGACCAAGGCCTCGAAGGAACGCCGCCTCGCTTCGAAGGAGCGGCGCTCCGGCGTCAAGGCCGGCCGGTCGAAGCCGGTCGCGGATTAGGATGCGCGGCAGCGAATCCAAACCAGGCGAGCAGGGCGCGCGCAGGGCCCGTGCGCCGCGACGGATCACGGCGCTCTATCTGCGCCGGGCTGCGCTGCACTATCTCGAACGTTATGCCGCGCCGGCCGCGCAACTGCGCAGGGTCCTAGCCAGAAAGATCGCGGTCAGTTGCCGCCATCACGGAGAAGATCCTGCGATCCACGGACCGCTGCTCGATGAAGTGGTCGCGCATTGCGTGGCGCTGCAGCTTGTCGATGACCGGCGCTTTGCCGAGGCGCGCGCCGCCAGCCTGCGCCGCAAGGGGCTTTCCAGCCGGGCCGTGGCCGGGCGACTGGCGGCGAAAGGAATCGGGCGCGAATTGGTTGCCGAGCTGGCGACGGGCGGCGAGGGTTCCGAGCACGCCGCCGCACGGGTCGCTGTCCGTCGCAAGCGCCTGGGGCGCTGGCGTCGACCGGGAGAGGGACAGGACGAGCGCGCCCTGCGGCAGCGCGATCTCGCGGCGTTGGCGAGGCTCGGATTCGGATTTGCCGTGGCCCAGGCCGTGCTCGACGAGGAGGCCGATCCGGAAGAGCTGGATTGAAATGTCTTCGGAGTTCGCAGGCTTTCGCGCGGGCGGTCAAACGGGGCAAAAGAAAAAGGGCCGCGCGAAGCGCAGCCCAAGTCTAGGGAGGAAACGCCCAAGGAGGGCGACGCAACATCTCTGCTGCGCTGCACTGTAGATAGGGCGGCAATCGATTGCCCGCAAGGGCAAAAGGTTAGCAAGGCTGACTTAATTTCCACCTGAGAAATATCACTGCAGAATCAAGTGCTTGATACCGTTTTTCAAGCGTTCTGCCTGTTTTGTGAGCGACCGTTGCGGTCACCTCAAAATCGCGATCTTCGGCGTTTGCGCCGCCGCCGCCGAAAGCGATAGCAAAAATCGCGGCGTCAGCACGGCCGCAGCAGCACGCCGCGGCCGTGACGTCCGAGCGATCAGCCCAGCGACATCGTCAACGGCGGCTTGACCTCGGGCGGCAGCGGCGAAGTGTAGCCCTCCTTGCCGAGCCTTGCCTTGTGGTCGGCCTTCGCCGCTTCCATCAGGGCGGGATCGCTCAACACGGCCGCGCCGGTTGCGGCCATCGCTTTGGCGACATGCACCATGGCCTTGTGAGCGGCCGGCGCCTTGCCCTGCGCCACGACCTGCCAGGTGTGGAAGGGGGTGCCGAGCGCGACCGTCGGCGCATGGGCTTGCACGGTCGGAACGGCCCAGCTCACATCGCCGATATCGGTGGAGCCGATCGCCGGGTTGCGCTTGGCATCGCGCGGCACCAGGAAATCGGCCAGCGGCGTGCCGCTGTCCTGCATCCCGACGGTGCGCCAGATCGCGGCGATATCCTGCGGCGAGAGCGTCTTGCGGATCTCCTCGGCGAAGGCCTTGTCGGCATCGTCGAAATGTGGCGGGCCGAGCTCTTCCATCACCTTGTGCATGGCTTCTTCGAGCGGCGTGTTGGCGACGAGGTCGGAGACGGCGCTGACAATGCGCATCTCCATCTTGGTTTCCGTCATCAGCGCTGCGCCTTCGGCGATCTTCTTCACGCGCTGCACGAGCTCGAGCATGCCGCGCAGGTCGCGGGCGCGGATCGAGTAGCGGACGCGGGCATGGGCCTGGACGACGTTGGGCGCGATGCCGCCGGTGTCGAGCAAGGCATAGTGCACGCGCGCATCGCTCGGCATGTGCTCGCGCATGTAATTGACGCCGACATTCATCAGCTCGACGGCGTCGAGCGCCGAGCGGCCGAGATGCGGCGCGGCGGCAGCATGCGAGGCCCGGCCGGTGAAGACGAAATCGGCCCGGGTATTGGCCAGCGCCAGCGCCGGGGCGACTTCCCAGAAGCTCGACGGGTGCCAGGAAATCGCGACGTCGGCGTCGTCGAAGGCGCCGGCGCGGACCATGAAGGCCTTTGCCGCGCCGCCTTCCTCGGCCGGGCAGCCATAATAGCGCACGCGGCCCGGAATCTTGTTCTCGGCCAGCCAGTCCTTCATCGCGACGGCGGCGAGCATGGCGGCGGAGCCGAGCAGGTTGTGGCCGCAGCCATGGCCGTGTCCTCCGGCCTCGATCTCCTTGTGCTCGGCGACGCCGGCTTCCTGCGACAGGCCGGGCAGGGCGTCATATTCGCCGAGGAAGGCGATCACCGGGCCACCTTCGCCCGCTTCGCCGACCACTGCGGTCGGGATGTCAGCGACGTTCTCGGTGACGCGGAAGCCCTGGTGCTTCAGCTCGGCAATATGCTCGGCGACGGAGCGCTTCTCGGTGTAGCAGACCTCGGGCATGCCCCAGACCCGGTCGCTGAGGGCGATCAGGCGGTCCTTGTTCGCGTCGACATGCCGCCAGAGGTCGTTTCGATTGTCCATGATCTATTGCCTTGTCGGATCGCGGCACGGCTTGCGCCATGGCGATCTATCCCCTTGGGAGGCATCGGTCCGTCGAAGAGCGGTCTTGCTCCCGACCCGATGCCACGCCACGGCATATGAGCAAGCCGCATGGCTCCCGTCCAGAAGCGCCGCGCATGACAGAGCGGCGTCTCAAGCCTTTTCGGCGAGCAGCGGCTGCGCTGCGAAATCGCTCAGGATCGGGCAGTCCGGCCGGTGGTCGCCATGGCAATGGGCCGCGAGGTGCCGAAGCGTATCGGCCATGGCCTGCAGCTCCGCCGCCTTGGCCTCCAGGTCGCGGATATGCGCCATGGCCAGCGTCTTCACGTCGGCGCTCGCCCGGCTCCGGTCGCGCCAGAGCGCCAGCAGGGCCCGCGTTTCCTCCAGCGAGAAGCCGAGGTCCCGCGCGCGCCGGATAAAGCGCAGCGTGTGGATGTCATCCTCCGCATAGACGCGATACTGCGCCGCCGTCCGCGAAGCCGGCGCGATCAGGCCGATGCTTTCGTAATAGCGGATCATCTTGGCGCTGACGCCGGTCCGGGCCGAGGCTTCGCCGATATTCATCTCACGCCTCCACCTTGAATCGCCGGAGCCGCAGCGCATTGGCCAGGACGCTGATGCTCGAAAGCGCCATGGCGAGCCCGGCGAAGACCGGCGACAGCAGGATACCCCAAACGGGGTAGAGCACCCCCGCCGCGACGGGGACCAGGATGGCGTTGTAGCCGAAAGCCCAGGCGAGATTCTGGCGGATATTGGCGATCGTCGCCTTGGACAGCGCGATCGCGCGCGGCACGCCCATGACGTCCCCGGACATCAGCACGACATCCGCACTTTCGATGGCGATGTCGGTGCCGGTCCCGATGGCGATGCCGACATCGGCCTGGGCGAGGGCGGGGGCGTCGTTGATGCCGTCGCCGACGAAGGCGACCGTTACGCCACCCTTCTGGAGGTCCTTCACGACGTCTGCCTTGTCGGTCGGCAGCACCTCCGCCCGGACCTCGTCGATGCCGAGCTGGCGCGCGACGGCCGCGGCGGTGCGCTTGTCGTCACCCGTCACCATCGCGACCTTGAGGCCGAGCTGGTGCAGCGTGGCGATCGCGGCCGGCGTCGTCTCCTTGATCGCATCGGCGATGGCGACGACGGCGGCAAGCCTGCCATCGATGGCGGCGTAGAGCGGGGTCTTGCCGGCCTCGGCCAGCGCCTGAGCGCGACCGGCAAGGGTCGAAATGTCGATGCCGATCTGCTGGAGCAGCCGATGGCCGCCGACCGCGACACGCCGGCCTTCGACGGTGGCGGTGACGCCGCGACCGGCGTCGCTGACGAAATCAGCCGGTTCGGCCAGCCCGAGCGCCTTTTCCTTTGCCGCGGCGACGATGGCCAGCGCCAGCGGGTGCTCGGAGCGATTCTCGGCCGAGGCGATCAGGCGCAACACCTCATTGGGGTCGAAGCCCTCGACCGGCTCGATATCGGTCAGTTCCGGCTTGCCCTTGGTCAGCGTGCCGGTCTTGTCGAGCGCCACGACCTGCACATCCCGCAACGCCTGCAAGGCATCGCCTTGCCGGAACAGGATGCCGAGCTCGGCGCCACGGCCAGTGCCGACCATGATCGAGGTCGGCGTGGCGAGACCCATCGCGCAAGGGCAGGCGATGATCAGCACGGCGACCGCATTGACCAGCGCATAGGACAGCGCAGGGCTGGGGCCAAAGGCGAGCCAGGCGAGGAAGGTCAGAAGGGCGACGCCCATCACCGCCGGCACGAACCAGAGAGTGATGCGGTCGACCGCGGCCTGGATCGGCAGCTTCGCGCCCTGCGCCGTTTGTACAGTGCGGACGATCTGCGCCAGCAGCGTATCCGAGCCGACCTTGCGGGCAGTGAAGCCCAGCGCGCCCGAGCCGTTGACCGTGCCGCCGGTGACATGGCTGCCGGCCTCCTTGCGGACCGGGGCGGGCTCGCCGGTGATCATCGATTCGTCGACGAAGGAGGAGCCCTCCGTGACCTCGCCATCGACCGGCACGCGCTCGCCCGGCCGCAGGATGACGTGGTCGCCAGGGCGAACCTCCTCGACCGGGATATCGGCTTCGGCGCCGTCGCGCAGGACACGCGCCGTCTTCGGCTGAAGCGCGATCAGGCTGCGGATTGCGGCACCGGTGCGGCCTTTGGCGCGCGCCTCGAACCAGCGTCCAAGCAGGATCAGCGTCACGATCACGGCGCCCGACTCGAAATAGGTCAGCGCCGTCCCCGCCGGCAGCAGGCCGGGCAGGAAGGTCGCGGTACTCGAATAGAGCCAGGCCGCGCCGGCGCCGAGCATGACCAGAGTGTTCATGTCGGGAGCGCCCCGCAACAGGGCCGGAAAGCCCTTGCGCAGGAACACGAGACCCGGCCCGAACATCACGACCGTGGCGAGCGCGAAGGAGAACGCGCGGAGGTTCCATTCGCCGAAGGTGCCGGCGAGGCCATGGTGCAGGGCAGGGACGAGATGGCCGCCCATCTCGATCACCAGCAGCGGCAGGGTCAGCACGCCGGCGAGGACGACCGAGCGCAGCAGGCGGCGCTGCTCCTCTTCCTTCACCATCGCCATGTGATCGTGCCGGCCCGCCGCCTGCACCTCCTCCGGCTTCACCGGACTTGCCTCGTAGCCGGCCTTCTCGACGGCCTTCACGAGCCCGGCGGCGAGATCGCCACCGGCCAGGGCTTTCACGCTGGCGCGTTCGGTAGCGAGATTCACCGTGGCCTCGATCACGCCGGGCACGCCGCGCAACGCCTTTTCGACATGGCCCACGCAGGAGGCGCAGGTCATTCCCGAGACGGAGAGGTCGATCGTCTGCTCAACCGGTTGGTAGCCGGTCTGGCGCACGGCCTCCTCGATCCGCTTCGCGACGTCGCCGCCCTTGGCGAAGGTTACTCGCGCGCGCTCCGTCGCGAGGTTCACCGCAACCGTTTCGACGCCCGGCACGGCCGCGATGGCGCGCTCGACCCGGCCGACGCAGCTCGCGCAGGACATGCCTTCCACGCCCATGTCGAGCGTTGCCAGTTCGTCCTTCGTCCTGTCGATGACCGTCATCGCCGCCTCCTTCTTGGTGATGACATCTCATATGGGGTTTCCCATGATGGGAAGGTCAAGGCCGGGTGCTTGGGCATTTTGCCCAATGCCGTGCGCCCGGCCTCATGGCGTCTCGACAGAGACGCTCTTGATGATGGCATAGACGGGCTTGCCGGCCGCCAGAGCCAGGTTGGCGACGGACCGTGCGGTCAGTCGGACAGCGAGCGGCTCGCCGCTGCAGTCGAGGCGCAGATGGACGGTACTGCCGCCCTCGCCGGTGCGCGCGCCGATCTCGGCGACGGTCCCGGGCAGGACGTTCAGCGCGCTGGTGCCTGCCGGCGGCGCGAGGCTGAGCATCACGTCGCTCGCCATTATCCTGACGCGCAGGCGCTGCCTCGGCTGCAGCGATCCGCGGGCGATGGTGAGCTCGCCTGCGGGCGTCGACAGGCGCGCCAGCCCAAAGGCCTCATCGAAGCCGATGACGTCGGCGGCCAGCATGGAGCTGGCTTCCGGCGCGCCCGGGCGCGAGGCGAGGTCGATCCGCGACAGGATATCCGCAGTGGGGCCGCAGGCGGCGATCCGTCCGGATTCGACGATCGCGACCGTTGTCGCGAGCCGTGCGACCTCCGCCAGCGAATGCGAGACATAGACGATCGGGATGCCGGTTTCGTCGCGCAGCCGCTCCAGATGCGGCAGGATCTCGGCCTTGCGCGCATCGTCCAGCGCGGCGAGCGGCTCGTCCATCAACAGCAGCCGGGGCTGGGCCAGCAGCGCACGCCCGATCGCAACCCGCTGCTTTTCCCCTCCGGAAAGCGCTCCCGGCCGGCGGGCCAGGAGATGGCCGATGCCCAGCAGGTCCAGCACCATCTCGAGCTCGGCCGGCCTGCGCACCGTTCGGGGCACGAACCAATGCCCGAAGAGCAGGTTCTGTCGCACGGTCAGATGCGGAAACAGCCGCGCCTCCTGGAAGACGTAGCCGAGCCGGCGCCGATGTGGCGGCAGCATGATGCCCTTGTCCGTGTCGACCAGGGTCTCGCCCTCCACCCGCACATGTCCGGATTCGGGGCGGATCAGCCCGCCGATGATGTTGACGAGCGAAGTCTTGCCTGATCCGGACGCGCCGAACAGGGCTGTCAGCCGCCCCTGCGACCGCAGGTCGGCGTCGAGCCGAAACGCGCCGAGCCGGTGCCGGACGGCGATGTCGAGCACGGGCGCCCTCATTCGACAGCGATCCGTCGGCCAACCAGCCGCGCCAGCCATTCGGAGAGCATGAGGGCCGCGACGGAGATGGCGATCGAGATCAGCGTCAGCCGCATGGCGCCGGTGTCTCCGCCCGGAACCTGCGTAAAAGTGTAGATCGCCGATGGAAGGGTCTGGGTCTCGCCCGGGATGTTGGAGACGAAGGTGATGGTCGCCCCGAATTCGCCCATGGCCTTGGCGAAGCAGAGGATCATGCCGGCGAGAATGCCGGGCAGGCAAAGCGGCAGCGTCACCGTCAGGAAAACCCAGGCGGTGTTGGCGCCCAGCGTCGCGGCGGCAGCCTCGAGCTTGCGATCGACCGCCTCGATCGAGAGCCGGATTGCCCGGACCATCAACGGAAAGCCCATCACCGCGCAGGCGAGCGCCGCCCCGGTCCACCGGAACGAGAAGACGATGCCGAACCAGTCGTCGAGGAACTGGCCGATCGGTCCGCGCCGGCCGAAGCCGATCAGCAGCAGATAACCCGTCACCACCGGCGGCAGGATCAACGGCAGATGTACCGCCGCATCGAGGATGGATTTCCCCCAGAAGCGCGCCCGCGCCAGCACGAGCGCGACCGCAACCGCCAGCGGCAGGCTCGCCACCATTGCGGTGCCGGCGACGATCAGGCTCAGCCTGACCGCCGTCCATTCCTCCGGTGAAAGCCAGTGGCCCAAGCGATACCGCTTACGACGAGGAGGCGGGCTTGTTGAGCACGGTGAAGCCCTGCTTCTCGAAGACGGGCTTGGCGGCTGGACTGCGCAGATAGGTCAGAAGGGCCTGAGCATCGGCGCCGGACGAATCCTTCGTCACCGCGACCGGATAGACGATCGGCGGATGCGAATCCTCGGGGAAGGTCGCGATGACCTTGACCTGGGGATCGGCGGCCGCGTCGGTCGCATAGACGATGCCGAGCGGAGCCTCGCCGCGCGAGACCAGCAACAGCGCGGCGCGGACATTGTCCGCCTGCGCGATCTTGTCCCGGACCTTGTCCCAGGCGCCGAGCTTCTCCAGCGCCGCCTTGCCGTACTTGCCGGCGGGGACGGAATCGACATTGCCCATCGCCAGACGACCGGAGCCGAGTAGGGCTGCCAGGTCCACGCCCGGCTTCAACGCGACATTGGTGGTCGAATCCTTGGCGCCGACGAGCACGATGCGGTTGCCGAGCAGGCTGACGCGGGTGTCGGACCGGATCAGGCCCTTCTTCGCCAGGTAATCCATCCAGTCGAGGTCGGCCGAGATGAAGAGGTCGGCGGGTGCTCCGCTCTCGATCTGTTTGGCCAGCGCGCTGCTGGCCGCATATGAGATTCTGGGGGCCGGCTTGCCGCTGGCCTTCGCCCAGTTCGCCGCCGCCTCGTCGAGCGCATTCTTCATGCTGGCGGCGGCGAAGACCACGACGCCCTGAGCCTGAGCTTGCGCAGCGCCCGGGTTCGAAGCGAGGCCCAGCGCCAGCGCCATGCCTGTCAGCAGGCCCATTCCCAGCATTCCCCGACGCATCATCGTGCTGCTCCTCGCCACGGCCATCGCTGTATATGAATGGATATAGCGATGGTTGCCGTGCGGCGGCGGGCGAGTCAAGAAGGCGGGGTGCCGTTTTGCCCGGGCGCGGGCTCGCATCCCGCGATGGGACGCTGCCGCCCCGATCACACCGCTGCAGCCGGATGATTTCGAGAAGGGGTGCGCGGGCGTCGGCGCCTGCTCAGCGATGCGGGTGCTTGTGGATAGGGTCGACCCAGTAGACCTCTTCCGGCTTCTCGACCGGGTCGACATCAGTGATGTTGACCACGACCGCCTCGTTGTCGGAGCGCACCAGGACGCATTGCAGGGGATTTTCAGGGTCGGCGTTGATCTCCTGATGCGGCACGAAGGGCGGCACGTAGATGAAGTCGCCAGGGCCGGCCTCGGCGACGAACTCCAGCCGCTCGCCCCAGCGCATGCGTGCCTTGCCGCTGACCACATAGATCACGCTCTCGAGCTCGCCGTGATGGTGCACGCCGGTCTTGGCGTTCGGCTCGATTGCGACCGTGCCGGCCCAGATCTTCTGTGCGCCGACGCGGGCATGGTTGATCGCCGCCTGCCGGAACATGCCCGGTGTCTGCGCCGTGTTGGCGTCCAGCTGGTCGCCTTTGATCACGCGGACGCCGTCGTGTTTCCAGCGCCGCTCGTCATGGGAATGATCGTGATCGTGCGGATGCTCGTGGCTCATGGCCGCCTCCTGGGATTTCGAGCCCCCGACGCTCGTGCCGCCCGCTCGACGGAACGGCGCCACGGCTCCGGGGAATGGTCGCGGTCAGCCCTGCTGGGCCGGGCCGGTTGCCACGGGGCGTTCGCCTGCGCCCCATTCGGACCACGACCCGTCGTAGATGGCCCTGGCCGGCTTGCCGATCATTTCCAGCGCCGTCGAGAGGATGACCGCCGAGACACCTGAGCCGCAGCTCATGATCGACGGCTTGTCCAGGTCGACGCCGGCCTCATTGAACAGGCGTGCGATGTCCTCCGGCTCCTTCAACCTCCCGGCGGAAACGAGCTCGGAGGAGGGCAGGTTGAGCGAACCGGGAATATGTCCCGAGCGCAGTCCCGGCCGCGGCTCCGGGGCCTCGCCGCGAAAGCGGTCTGCCGCGCGGGCATCGACGACCTGGATGGTGTTCGAGGCCGTTGCGCGAGCGACATCGTCCGCATCGGCGACCGCGGCGTTGTCGAGCCGCGCCGTGAAGCTGCGCGGCTGGCGCGGCTGTGGGGCATCCTCCTCGACCGGGCGGCCCTCGGCGAGCCATTTGGGAAAGCCACCGTCGAGGATGACCACGTCGCGCGCACCGAACACCTTGAAAGTCCAGCGCACGCGCGGCGCGGCGAAGAAGCCGAGGCCGTCATAGACGACGATGCGCATGCCGTCGCCAATGCCGAGCGCACCGACGGCTGCCGCGAACTCGCGCGCGGACGGCAGCATATGCGGCAGCGGAGAGTTCGTATCCTTGATCGCGTCGAGGTCGAAATGGACCGCGCCGGGAATACGCCGCACGGCGTATTCCGCCGCTCCGTCGCGCCCTTGTGCGGGCAGGTACCAGGATGCGTCGACCACGACGATATCCGGCGCGCCGAGCCGTTCGGCCAGCCACTCGGTGGAAACGAAAATGTCTTCGCGGGCCATGCTGCTGTCCTTGCGGTATCCGATATTGTCGAGCCGGTATTGTCGAGAGCGTCAGGCCAGCGCGATGCGAACGCGCCGGTTCTGCTTGCCCTTCTTCTCGATGTCGGTGACGGCGACAAGGCCGATCTCCGCCGTGTTGCGCACATGCGTGCCACCGCAGGGCTGAAGGTCGATATCCCCGATGGAGACCAGGCGGACGCGGCCGGAGCCGCGCGGCGGCTTCACCGACATGGTCTTGACCAGGCCGGGATTGGCGTCGAGCTCGGCGTCCGTGATCCAACGCTCCGTGACCTCGGCATTGCGCGCGACGAGCGCGTTGAGCTTCTCGGACACCTCGGTCTTGTCGAGCCCGCCCTCCGGAATGTCGAAATCGAGCCGCCCGTCGCCGTCGCCGATGGAGCCTCCGGTCACGGGAAAGGGCAGCACGACGCTGAGAAGATGCAGGGCCGTGTGGACGCGCATGCGCTTCAGGCGTTTCTCCCAGTCGAGGACGGCCGTCACCGATTCGCCGGGCGCGATGGCCGGCTGACCTTCGAGCGGAACATGGATCAGGCAGCTCCTGTCCTCCGGATCGTAGATCGTCGTCCCGATGGCGATGATGCCGCCGTCGGCGCGGCGCAGATGGCCGGCATCGCCGGGTTGGCCACCGCCCGTGGCATAGAAGACCGAGCGGTCGAGGATGACGCCGCCGCGCTCGTTGACGGCGATGATGGTCGCCGGCGTCTCCTGCAGATAGGCGTCCTGGCGGAACAGCAATTCGGTCGGCATGGTCTCATCGTCCGCTGGCGGCGCCGGGGCGCCTTCGCGCGGCAGACTGCACCGATTGGCGAAAGCTTGCCACCTCATTGGTAGGATAGCGGGGATGACGGCACCGGCCGGCTTCCGGCTTTGCGAGCGAGCGTCTAGATCACGGTCTCGACCTTCGGAGCCGCCATGTCCTTGCCACGCATGAAACCGCAGGACGGCGTAGCCTGGGTCACCGGAGCGAGCTCCGGCATCGGCGCCGCGGTCGCGATCGCACTGGCGCGACGCGGTTGGACGGTCGCGATCACCGCCCGCAGGGCAGAGGCGCTCGAGGCGATCGCGCGTGAGGCGGAAGGCTTGCCGGGCCGGATCGTGGCCCATGCCGGCGACGTCACCGATGCCCGGGCGATGAACGACGTCGTCGAAACCATCGAAAGCATTCACGGACCTGTGGCGCTGGCCTTCCTCAATGCCGGCATTGCCTCCGCACACGATCGACCGATCGATGCGGAAGCCGTGGAGACGATCGTCGGCGTCAATCTGCTCGGGCTCGCGAAGAGCTTCTTCGCGCTCGAGCCGCGGATGCGCGCGCGGCACCGCGGTCAGATCGCGGTGAACGCTTCGCTGGTCGGCTATCGCGGCCTGCCGGGCGCTGCTGCCTATGGCGCGGCCAAGGCGGGCGCGATCCATTTCTGCGAGGCGATGCAGTTCGACTGCGCTGTCGCCGGCATCCGCCTGCAACTCGTCAATCCCGGCTTCGTCGAGACGCCGATGACGAGGGGAAGGAGCGTCCCGATGCCGTTCCTGATGACGGATCGGGAGAGTGCGGAACGCATTCTGCGTGGCTTTGAGCGAGGCGGCTTCGAGATCGCCTTTCCGCGCCGGCTGGCCTGGCTGATGAAGGTGCTGCGACTGTTGCCTTATCCGGCCTATTTCGCGCTCCTGTCCCGCTTCGCCAAGGCGGGTCGCTGAGGTCGTTCAGCCGCGAATCATCGCGAAGGCGTCGAGCGCGCGCTGGCGCCCGAAGCCGATATCGACCAGCGGGGCCGGATAGGTCTCGCCGATTCGGATGCCCGCGGCTTTCAGCGCATCGTCCGGAGCCTTCCACGGCGCATGGATATTCTTGTCCGGAAGCCCTGCGAGCTCGGGGATCCAGCGGCGGACATAGGCGCCCGCGGGATCATGCGTCTCTCCCTGGGTGACCGGGTTGAATATCCGGAAATAGGGCGCGGCGTCGGCGCCCGATCCGGCGACCCATTGCCAGCTTGCGGCGTTGTTGGCCGGGTCGGCATCGACCAGCGTGTCCCAGAACCAGGCCTCGCCCGTCCGCCAGTCCTGCAGCAGATGTTTGATCAGGAAGGAGGCGGCGACCATCCGGACGCGGTTATGCATCCAGCCGGTGGTCCAGAGCTGTCGCATTCCCGCGTCCACCAGCGGAACGCCGGTGAGGCCGCGCTGCCACCGGCGCAGCGCTTCCCCATCGTGCTTCCACGGAAAGTCGTCGAAGCGTTGATCGTAGTTCCGGGTCGCGAGATCCGGGTTGTGGAACAGCAGGTGGTAGGAAAACTCGCGCCAGCCGAGCTCGGACAGGAATTTTTCGGCATCGGCCGCCGAACCTTTCGCCTCGCCGCTTTTCCGTGCCGTTCCGAGCGCGTGCCAGATCTGGCGCGGGCTGATCTCGCCGAAGCGCAGATGCGGCGAGAGTCGCGATGTCGAATCGCGATCGGGCCGGTCGCGCCCGTCGGCGTAGCCCCCGAGGCCATCCTCGATGAAATCGACCAGGCTTTGGGCTGCGCCGTCCTCGCCGGGAGTCCAGGCCTCGCGCAGGCCACCGGCCCAGTCCGGCCGCGTCGGCCGCAGCGCGAGCTCCGGCAGGCTTCGCACCCTGTGGCCGAGCGAATCGGGCAGTACCGGTGCCTGGAGCCGTGTGGGGGCAGGAAGCGGCGCCTCCGGCTCGCCGCGTTCGCGGGCGGCGCGCCAGTAAGGCGTGAAGACCTTCATGGGCTGGCCGGTCCGCGTCGTCACTTCCCAAGGTTCGTTCAGCAGGCTGCCGTTGAAGGTGCGAACCGCCGTTCCGTTGCCTGAAAGCCTCTCCTTGAGGGCTGCGTCGAGATCGACCGAAGGCGCATCGTAACGACGATTCCAGGTGATGAGGTCGACGGCCGCCGCTTCGGCGAAAGCCGGCAGCAGCTCGGCCGGGTCGCCGCACAGGATATCCAGCCGGCCACCCCTGCGCTCCAGCGCTGCCGCAAGGGCTTCCAGCGAGTGCGACAGCCACCAGCGCGTCGCCCCGCCGAGCGCACGCCGTTCGGCGCGATCGTCGAGCACGTAGATGCAGTAGGTCGCGCCCGTCCCGGCAGCGCAGACCAGGGCCGGGTTGTCGGCGAGCCGCAGATCATCGCGGAACCAGTGGAGAGCGCGTTTCGTCATTGGATCTCGCCAGCGCGTCGTTGGGACGCAGGATCTTTCGCGGGAAGGGCTCACACCGCCCGTTCCGAGCCTATACGCCTCAGCCCGGCCATCGGTTTGGCCAAAAATCGTGGAGGTCTCGCCCGAAGCGCATGAAGGCCGATTTTCGAGGGGTTTGCCCGTCGCCAGCGTCGGGCGCGCCGCGCCGTCTCAGCCACAATCGCTGACTGACCAATCAAATGACATAGACAGGACACTTCAGGCAGCTATGACGAAACCGCAGTTGTCTCCATGCCGCTTTTGGAAACGACCGCTGGCGGCGCGCAGTGACGCCGCCCAGGCGGAGAGCTGTGATGCATACTGGCAAGGGCTGTCTGATTCTGCGCGATGGGCGCAGATTGCCTCTCGATTTTCGGTTCGGCAGCTCATTCGACGATGCCCGCTCGGGCTATTTGCACCTGGACACGTCCGGCATCGATCCAGCCTGCTATGGCAGCGAACTGGACCTGGACTGTGAGGATGGAACCCGGCTGCGCCTCGTCGTCAGTCATTTCAGCGACCGCTATCTGGCTGTTTCCGGGCGATCTGTCCGCGCAACCGCCGAGCCGCTCTGAAAGCCCGACCGAGCGATATCCGAAGCCTCGCTTCCGACCGATCGCGGCCGGGCACCGTGCCTCGTTTCGACGGATTGGAGCAGATGGCTCTCGCGAAAGGTGAAACCGCGAACGACGTTGTCCCGCCGGAAAATTCGGGGGCTGAAAAGCGGGACAAGTGAGCGAAAAACCGTGGTAAAATCAGCACCTGAAAAATGCTGTTGGAGGCCTCGCCCGGAATCGAACCGGGGTGCAAGGATTTGCAGTCCTCTGCGTAACCACTCCGCCACGAGGCCTTCCGTCGAGGGCGGCCAGCCGCTCTCGCGACAGGGCCTATAGCGACAAGCCGGACGCGCTGCAAGCGGGTGGGGGATGTTTCGCTCGCGCGGCAAGAAGATGTGTTTTGCCGTCACTAGGGGGCTTGCGCAGTGCGGACCGCGCCGCTATTACGCCGCCACCGTTCCCGGATAGCTCAGCGGTAGAGCAATCGACTGTTAATCGATTGGTCGCAGGTTCGAATCCTGCTCCGGGAGCCAGCGAATTCAAGGGCTTAGGTGAGAAATCGCCTGAGCCCTTTTCCTTTTCAGGTACGCGATAGGTACGCAGAGCCCATCAGGTACGGCGCTAGGTACGCATTCCCCCCGGTTCTTGGAGTGCCGCACAGCCCCGAATTGGATCGCCTGAAGGCCGACTCGCTGTTGCTGCGTCGAATCGATCGTGATTCCCTGCGCCATGCTCATCCGTCTTCACCCGCCTAAGCCGAGCCATGCCGCCGTCAATCTAGCGCGAGCCGGCTTCCTGCGCGCGCATCGCCTATGCGCGGAGTGCGCTGCGGAGGGGCTCATCGTGCAGGCAGTAGCGGTCGACCATGCCGAACCGGATCCGGCCGGGTGGCAGGCGACCTGCGGCCAGCACCATCCCAGACGGCGGCACTAGCCGTAGCTGCCGGGGAGGGCGGGTAAGAAGTCAACGCAGCGCGGGGCCGGACCGGCTGGGTTCCCGCCCGCAGAATTAGTTTCCAGCGCAATGTCCACATCAAAGCGGACCGGCCTGCATTGCGAATTTGCCACCGCGAATCGGTGGTGATTCAATGCGGCATGTCGATGCCGTCGCGCAGATATGAGGAGCAAATCGATCTCGATCCGCTGGAGATCGAGGTGATGTTGCGTGATGCCCTCACGCGGTGGGGGATCGAAACGACCGGCGACCAGCGAGTCTTCGAAGACGCGGCTGCTCGGCTGCTTCAGTACTCGCCCCTGTACTTGCGCAACCTGCGCATGGAAGGCCGGGCGCCCCGTCATGTGAAGGTTGCCGGCAGGGTCGGCTATCGCGTCCGCGATATCGCGTTGTGGATCGTGGAGAAGACCGAAGTAGGCTGAAAACCGCGCGGAACAGAATCTTTCATCATCTTCCGCAATCGACCGCGCACGCTCCTCCGCGGGACATCTTGGCCTCATTCTTCGGAGGCCACATGCTCAAAGCCAAATCCACCGATCTCTCAGCCGTGGCGCGATTTCTGGCCATCGCTGGCGGTAGTCCAGTTCAAGCTTCCGTTTTGGCAGAAAGCACGAAAGCTCCGGAGGCTGTTCGTATCGTGCTGCGCGCCGCGGTCGACGCAGGCAGCCTCGCCGATCCGGCCTTTGCCGCTGCGCTCGCCGACAATGACATTGTCGGGGCGTTCGTCGAGGCGATCCGTCCGGAATCGGTCTTCGCCCGCATGTTGCTCGACGGTGGTCTTGCGCGGATGCCGCTGAGGACCAGCGCAGCAGTCGTCGCGGCTGATGCAACCGCGTATGTCGTCGGCGAGGGCATGCCGATTCCGATTTCCGCGATGGCGCTGTCCGGCCGGATGCTGGAGCAACAGAAAGCGGCCGGCATGGTGGTGGTCACTAACGAGCTGGTGCGATCCGTCAGCCCCGCTGCTCGCTCGCTTCTCGACGGCTCCCTCAAGGCTGCTGTCAGCTTCGCATTGGACGCGAAGTTCATCGACCTCATCACGGACGGGATCACTCCGCTCCCGGCCTCCGGCGTGACCGCTGCCGCAGCCTTGTCCGATCTGCGCGAGCTGCTGGACATCGTCAACATCAATGCAGGCGGCTCGCTCTACTGGGTTATGCCAGCCGGCGTCGCCAACGCGGCCGCCACCCTCGCCAGCCCTTACGGTGAGTTGGCTTTCCCAGCGATGTCGCCGGTCGGCGGCGAGATCCTCAACTTGCCAGCGCTCGTCTCCGACGCTGTTCCCAGCGATCGGGTGTTGCTGATCGACGCATCTGGCATTGGCGGTGAGATCGAAGCCGTAACGGTCGAAGCCAGCGGCGAGGCATCAATCCAAATGGACTCTGCTCCCAACTCGCCGCCGAACGCCGCGACGGTGATGCGGTCGTTGTGGCAGGAAAACAAGATCGCGATTTTGGGCCGCGCTGCCTTCGGCGCCGAGCCCCTTCGCGACAACGCTGTCGCCATCCTCTCCGACATCGCATGGAGCGCGTGATGTCCTATGCCGACACTCTGCCCGACGCCGTCGCCGACGCGATTGCCACCGTCATCCGTGAGGCCAGAGCTGGCTGGGAGCGGGAGTTAGAAGTGCTTCGGGCGGAACGGCGCGCGCTCGTCGCCGAACTCCGCTTGGCCGCGCTCGGCCAGCCCGGCACACAGCCGGAGCCCACGCCGGCCGCCCCGACCGCCGCCAAGCCGAAGGCGTCCCGCTCATGAGGACGCCGACGATTGAAGAAGCCGAGCGCCGGCTCGACGAGATGGCGGCGGAAGCGATTCGCCGAGCTGGCGAGCGGATCGAGCGCAATGGTGTGACCGGCCCGGAGCGAGCGCGGCAGATGGCAACGGCACGATCCGTCATTAAGGCATGGCGCGCTCGCGCTACGGCCGCCGCACTGCGCGATGCGGTGTCGGTCGGAGGTTCCGGTCGATGACGGAGCGCATCAGCCTTGGCCCCGTCCGGCACCGCGGCGACCTTCGGCGCGCCCTCGATGTCGCCGTCGAGATCGCGGTCGACCGACAGCGCCAGCAACTGGCGGCAGCAGGCTTCGAAGGGCTCGACCTTCATGAGCTTGTCGCTGCCGAACGCCGGCGCTTCACCGCGTGGGCAGCTCAGGTCGAAAGCGAGATCAGCGCTGAGCTACCCGAGCCCCCGATGCCAACACCTGCGGCAGCGTGACTGGGGGGGGAGGGTCGGAAATCCGGCCGTAGGGGGCCACCACCGCAAGGGATCGCCTGCGGAGGTTTATTTTCTGCCGGGGGTGAATTTTGTCCGCGAATTTACGGCCGCGTGACGTGTTCTCACACTTTCTAGAAAGCCCCACGATGTCGAAACCGCAGCAATCTTCGGCACTTTCACCGCCGGGCGAAGCCGATCCGTCGCCGCCGAGAGGTCTGAATCGGTCAGAAAAAGTTCAGTTTCAGCGCATTTGCCGCATGCGGCGCGATGCTGGAAAGCCGGTTTCCGCGCTCGAGGTGGACATAATCCGCGATTACCTCGACGCCAGAGCGCGGCTCGAGGAATTGCAGCGCGTCGAGTGGACCGAGCAAGCCCGTCCTCACTTCTTCCTGAGCGAACGAATAAAGCTCGCATCGGCCATCGATCGCGCCGCCTCCAGCGTTCGGCGCTTGGCTAAGGATCTCGGTCTGGTCGGGAGCTGATGAGCCGACTCGAATTCAGCCCTGGCACTCTTGAGATCGCTGGATATCACGTGCACAAAGCTTTCGGGCACATCAGCAGATGCGCCTGGGGCGTAGGAACCCCACCGCTAGGCGGCTTGTGTGCTGCCGAGAAAGCACTCCTCGACTGAGGTCGGGGAGGCATGTGCGTATGTCCAGGGCGAGAGCCTAAAGGCATGTGCGGCTCTCCTAGCGGGGGCTTCCTAACTCCCCGACCGCCAAGTCTGGGGATCTGATCATGACGCAGTCTAATCTCGTGCGCTTTCTGAGGAGTTCATCTGCGATCCTCGCCCATAGCGCGATAAATCGAACACTATGGGTTTCCGGCTCGATTGCAGCCTGTCTGAGCATCGCACATCCAGCATCCGCTCAGCAGCCTTCGCCGGAGGTCGTCAGTTCCTGCTTGTTGCTGGCCAGCAGACAACTCCCTCCCGCTGTCGCGGGCATTACCCTTCGCTCGACAGAAGTGGCGCTTATCAGCACACGGCCTGACAGAGTGGCATTTTACAACGTGCGGATGATGCTCGATTTCGCTGGGCAGCCGGTGAGTATGGAGCGTCGGTGCGCTGCCACTCCTGAAGGCGAATTCCAGCTCGTCAGGTAGTCTTTCGGGGCGCGCATTTGGTTGCGAGAAAAAGCACCGCAAGTTGCGTTCGTACACCCTCCGCGCGCCCGTCTGCTCCCATGGATATCGAGATCCGCGTCACGCTCAACGGAGAGCTGCTTCGCGAAGAGCTCGACACCCATGCCCGCCAGCTGCGCGAGGCCCGCCGGTCGCCGATAGCCGATCGATAGATTTCGGATGCTGGGTAGGATCGCCGGCAGAGACGCGGGAGCCTCGCCAGCGGCTTCAACTTCCTGACCGGACCCAGAACGCCGATAGGCTCGGTTGCAAAAAACCGGGCCATTTTAGAATCAAGCGGCCTTGGCTTTCGCCTTTTCCTTGGCCTGCTCGGTGCGGATCGCCTTCATATCTCGGCTTCGCATCGTCCATTCCCGCCCATCTGCCGTAGTCACGATGAGTTGGCCGATATCGGGTAGCTGTTCGGGCGTATGGGCATAAAGGATATCGATGCGATCTTTAGCGGCGACGGTGAAAGGGAGGTCTCCGTTTAAGGTCCGATGAGGCAGGAGCCATGCCTTTAGCTTCTTTCGACGCATGACCTTCGTAAGAAATAGCCTCTTCCACCAATTATACTGATAGCCGGAAACGGCAGTTACCCGGAGCGGCTTGTCAGTGTGATTGACGACGGAGATCATGAAGCAGTTTTCAACCGGCCCGCCCTGTCCGTCGAATATCAGCCGGAAGCCGCCCGAAACCCCAACACGCTCTCGCTTGAGGAAATCGCGGTAGATATTCCAGCCGGCGACGCCTGTCGCAACGAAGGCGCCCCATAACGCTAGATAGTCGGTAACTTTCCAGTCCATCGGCTCGCCAATCTGCGCACTTGAAGCCGAAGATAGGCTTGCGGGGCGCGAAATCGCCAGATTGGCCCAGAGCCGCCGACCAGGTTGTCCACGCTCATTCCTCGTTGCGGCGGGCCGTGTTTTGCTTGCCCAGCGAGCTCGCTGATGCAACGCTCGCGTTATGATAATCGGCCGGGGGGCTGACAGTTGGAACAAGCGGACCGTAAGCGCGCTCATTTGGAGCGAATTTTACTGGTTTGTGGCAATCAGAATGCCGGCAAGAGCCGTCTCCTGAGGCATATGCTGACTGATCCTAGGTTGGGCGGCCAGCTTCCGCCAGGCCCAAGAATCGCTCCTCGCAGGCTGTCGCGCGAGAGTTGTCTCGCTGTTCGGATCACCTCTCCGCACGAAATGGATGAGAGCCTGGACGAGTTCATTCAAAAGATTGATCGCGCGACCGAAGTCGCGTGGGGTGACTTTTGGCGTATAAACTACGCGTCCGCAATTCAACCTCGGCCGTTCAAACAGATGCCCGGCATTGTAGATGTCTGCGCCAGGCTAAAGCGAGAGTTCTCGCCAGAGCGCATTCGAGTCGTTCAGCTTGCTCCTGACCAATCGGAGCAACTCACGAGCCAGCTTACGAATACGGAGATCGATGGATTGAGGCGGAACAACGTCGAAGTAATTTCGATGGATGCACGCCGAAGCTCGTACCCGGCAGAACCCGGAAACGTTCGCATCTTGGCCGATTTTTTTTATTTCCCGTAGTGCGCTAGTGCCGGTGCAGGCGAATTCGCAAGCGATATGAGAGGGAGAATTGGCGACCGCTCGGCAAGTTCTAGGCAAATTCGGCGAGGATCAGGTCGTGCGGCAGTGTGCCTGTCCTCGATGCAAGCGGCCGCCCAAGACGCTCGTTCGTTTGCCGGCGAACTTCAAATGCGCGGACGTAATCTGCGACTTTTGTGGTTATCTGGGTCAGATTAAGGCGTCGGTAGTCAGCGACATCAATGCGCCGCCTAAGAGCATTCTAGGTGCCGCGTGGGAGCCGCAGAAGCAACGGATGGACGCGGGGATCTACTTCCCGCTTTTCCTTGTTCTGGCCGACAAGGGAATGGTTTCACACGCGATCTATTATCTAGCTGCCGACTTGCAGCGCCCAGACATGTTTCTGCCGAGGAAGCCGCTCTCTGAGAATGCGCGAAGGGCTGGCTGGCAGGGCTTCATTTACGACTTGAGCGCGGTCGGGACCGGCTTAGTTCGACTGCGTTGAAGCCGAGCCAACTTCGCTCCCGGGCTCCGTCATCCGAGGCATCTTTGCGACTAAGTCGTCCGCGATCAAGCAAGTCGCCATCGCTATTTCAATGAACTCGGCGGAGGAGAGAATGAGGTGCTCGCCAAGGGCGAACCGTCGCTCGTACGTGTCGCGCTTGATGAAGATTTGGACCTCGACGCGATCATCGCCGGTGTCGACTACGGCGCCCGGACCTACCTCAATTTCTTGCCCGGCCCGCTCGTAGAAGACCTTGAGCCGAGGATATCTCAGCAAAAGCTCTCCGTTCTTTTCTGTGGCGTCGGCGAAAGAAACGGTCCCGTTGCGATGTTCAAGGCGGTTTCGCGCTTTCTGCATGGACAGCAGCTCGTGTCGATAGGCCAGTGGTGCCGTCAGATGCTTGCTGACCTCGTCCACAAGCGCAACGAACGACATGCCTCCAGCTTTCTTTTGGGTTGCCGCGACGAATGGCCGGAACTGATCTCCTTGAATGCGCCTTTTCTGGAACAGGGCGACATAGAGATATGCTTCCTCGAACGAGGTCCGGAGCCCCTTGAGGATGTTGTGGAAGCCCTTCGATAGGAGCCATGTGCGGTACATATCAGCCCGATCGGCAGGGCTGATTGACGGCATGCCGAGTTGGACGAGGAACGTCTGCCCCGCCAGCGGCTTGGGGGTGTCGAGCTCGCGACCTTCCATCATCTCAAAGCAGCCCGCGATGACGTCAGCGGCAATAGTGGCGGCGGCTTTTGCAGGAAGCGCCGCATTCGCTCCGTTGATCAAAACCTGAGTGTCCATCGGCTCCCCCGTTCAAGTCAGCAGATTGTGGATCATCCTCGGTGGACGGCAAGCGTCGTTGACATTATTCCTAAGTGGGCTTGTTCTCCTCTGGTTCTCGAAACACAGCTTGGACAACGTGCGGGAGGCGATTGCCGGTCAGCGCGACAGGAGCTTCGTTGTCCAGAAGGTGAGATGGGCGATGCAGAGAAGCACGAGCCAGCCGGCGATCCGCCAAGTGGCGCCGCCCACCAAGCCGCGGAGCCTATCAGGTTCCGCGGGATGCTACCGGGTGATGCACGAACTGACGAACACCGACGCCCGGTCTGCCAATCCATAAACCTGCTTGCTCGCCGTCCAAGCCAGCACAGAGCGTCCCTTGTCCGGCTTGGAAAATAGAAACGTCTCGATCGTCATCGAGGGATACACGACCAAAACCTGAATAACGCCGTCCTGAGCCCGGCCGATGACACTAGCTCCGTCTTCGCGGGCAGAAAACGATGATCCGCTGGCGTCGGCGACTCTGATATCGAAATCGTCGCCACGACGCTTCAGCACGATCACGCCAGATGAAATGCCGTCGTCCTGCCAGCCTTGGCCATTCAGAAAGAAAGATTGTCCCTTCGAGGCTCCACAAGAATAGACGTCTCTCCAGCCGCCTTGAGCGTAGGCCCCGGAAGCCAGTGCTAGCGCGATGCCGCATCCCCCTGCCCAGGTCAGTCGTATTCTCATATGCGCCGCTGCCTTCATTGGATCGGGGAAAGCTGGGCCCGCGCTTCATTCGCCTTCGCCAGCATTGCCTCAAGCTTCGCGAACGTCTCAGGTGAATACACAAGATTCATGACCTGACCGCTTGCCATCTCGAAATAGATCGCCGTCCCGCCCTCCGGATCAGTCGTCAGCGCGATCCGCTTCACATCGGCCGCGTCGACATCAATCTCGGGCAGCTTGGCGGGCTCGGACATCGCGCCCCCGCCATACGCCTATGCGGCTGCGGGGAGCTGTAACAAAGCGGGCTTAGGATAAGGGCATGGAGGGCAGACAGCCTAGCGTTGCCCAGCCGATGGTCCATCGAGATGGCGACTGGAAAGGAAAACGGCGAATGCTCGGGGTATGTCAATATAGCCGAGCGCTTCCTGCCGGATATCGAAGTCGGCGATGGCCTCAATGAGCTGCTCAAATTCCCGCTCGCCATCTGCGCCGGGCGAGGGCAACAGGAGCTGAGCGGCCCGTAAGACCGCAGCCTTGCGCTGCGGATACGATCTGACAATCAAGGCGTCGGCGTTCGGCATGACAACACCTCACAACGCAACCTAACGTCCTGGGTTTATCACCGAACCGCTGCGATGCGAATTCAATGATCTGAGAAGAAGGTTAGAGGTCGGCTAAACTCCGATGCGCCAATGAGCGAAATGAAGTTGCGCCGCGCTTTCGTCCGATCTCGATCCATGGTGGACCTAGCGTGATAATGGTCATCATAGCCGACATGGCGCTCGATCCAAGTATCACGACAAGCGGACCCTGGCGTGCGTTAGAGCCGGGAGAGGCAGCGGTCCTCGATCATCTTCTTGCAACAGACTTTCCCGGGCGCGCTGAGCTTCAAGCGCAGGCCCGGTCAGCTTTGGTGTGCCGTATCGACCGTGAGGGCAGTTTGCGCTTTCAAACAGAGGAGCCACGAGCGCAGGTCCGGGGACGAGTTCCAGTTGAGGGGCGTTATCACGATGACCGGACTAGCGCCGAGCCTCACAGGCCTGCGGTCAACTTGCTGCTGCATGTGATCGAAGGCCGACTGCACGAGCTTGAGGTCTACAAGGACGATGGAAGCGATATCCTGATCGGTCCCTATGAAGTTCCGCTCGCAGAGATCGAAGTTTCTGCCAACTAAAGACCGCTGACGACCCATAGCGGACTTTGTCTGCTGCGATGACCCTGGATTTTGCAGTTTGTATACGAACGGTTGGTAGGTTGCCGCGCGCTCCTTCGAAAGGTATTGTGTGGTGTCGACAGGTCTAGGGCACGCAAGCCCATCGTGGTTCACCTCTCCTGGTGATACAGACACACTAGCTTGGGTGGCGCTGGCGCTCATCTGCCTCGCGCTCTACGGCATCGTAACGCTGTATGCGGCTTTCGACCGTTGGGCCGAACGCCGATCGCATGGCACCCCGCTGGCCAAGACGATCCCGACGCTGCTTTTGATAGCGCTGCTCTACGAAATATTTCCCCTTGAGCATTTCCACTTCTTGCTTCCGCTGAGCGCAGTCCTTCTCGCCCTGATGGCGGACTGGTCCCGGTACCATATCGCGAGAATTGGCGAAGTCGAACCGGAAGCTGCTGCCTCACCAGCGGCGGTTGGACCAGTATCGCCGGACGTTGCAGTCGTGGCTCACCCCCAGACAGAAGGGGCTGCCAAGTGATCGAAATCCTCTTAACGTCCTTTCCAGCTGTATTCCGCTACTACCAGCTCAAGCGCCGTGGCGAGGCCATGACCGTCTGGAACATGCGCACGGCGGTGTTCCTCTGGGCTTTGCTGGCCTTCTTCATGTTCGTGGCGATCTTCTACTTCCATCCAAAGTCATATTCGGGGCTGCTGCCGTACCGCACTGTGTCGGTTGTGGCGCAGACGGCCGGCCCGGTGACCGAGGTCGCCGTGAAGAACATGCAAAAGGTCGCCACCGGTGATTTGCTATTCCGGATCGAGAACAGCACCCAGAAAGCGGCGCTGAAGCAAGCCGAGGCCGAGTTCGACAAGATCAAGGCGGCCGAGGCCAAAGCCTCCGACGCTCTGAAAGTCGCACAGGCTGCCGTTATCGTTTCGACCTCATCGCTGGATAAGTTGAGGGGTGACCTGGAGAACGCACAGGCCTTGGTTGCTAAGAACTCCGGAACCAGGGAGGCGGTGCGCCTCGCCGAGTCCTCCGTCGCGATCGGCGAGGCGAACCTCGCGTCGGCGCAGGCTCAACAAAGCTTGGCTCAGGTGGAAATCTCGCAAACTCTCCCCGCACAGCATAAGGCGGCAGAGGCTGCGATGGAGAGCGCCAAGGTCGCGCTGGGAATGACCGAGGTGCGCTCGTTCACAGATGGCGTCGTGACACAGCTGGCCATGAGTGCGGGAAGCCCGGCGTCCACGCTAATCTTGAGCCCCGCCATGGTGATCATTCCCGATCGCCCGAATGATATCCCGCTTCGGATTACCGCTGGTTTCTCGCAAGTCTCGCGCACTACGCTTTACGAAGGGATGCCTGCGGAAATTGCCTGTGACACCAATATCGGTTTGACCTTCAGCAACACAGTGCTGCCGGCGCGGGTCCGCAGCGTCCAACCGGCGATATCATCGGGCCAGATCGTGCCGGGTGGGCGGCTGCTTGAACTGAGCGAGCGGATGCCGCGCGGCTCACTTCTAGTGTATCTCGAACTAGAGCACAAAGAGCAGGAGAAGATCATGCTCGATGGCACCGGCTGCATCGTTCAGACCTACACGAACAACCTTCCTGGTTTCACCGGTCACCTCATCGCCGCCACCGGGGTGGTTAAGGCCGTAGGCTTGCGTCTGAAAGTATGGGGCTCTTTGATCGCTGGGATCGGCCTCGCCGGGGGTGGTCCCTAGTCAAAGGACGTTTCGCTAGGATGAAGTGTTGGTCGGGGGCGTTATCATGTTGGCCGCAATGTCCGCTTCCGACACGTTGCGAGCATACCCCAGTCGTCAATGCACCTCACCAATAGCCGCGCGACCGCCTTACCTCGTCACGCCTCGCGCCGCGTCCTCTGATCCACCGCCCGCCGCTCCAATCGCGAGGATCGAAATCCTCGCCTCTTATCGCATCGCGGAACTGGTCGGCCTGAGTTCGGTCGGCGAAACAGAAAACCTCGTAGCTGCCGGAATCATCGCCGACGTGATGGCGTCGCCAACACAATGACGAAAAGGGCCCGGATTGGTTCAGGTGACCGACATTCTGACCAGTGATGCATTTCACCGCGACCTGGAACGGATACGCCCGATCCACTCCGCCCGCGGAGAGTTCGCCCCTGCGCCTCATGAATATCGTCCTTGTTGATAGGAAATCTATCAGCAAGACAAGGAGAAGCCGTCAAGAACCGGGATTGGTTGCCGACGCGCCGGCTGGGGGGAGACACGTCGGCAACCGGGCGCCCGTCGATGGGAACGAGCCCCGTTGTTGCAGCAGAATCTGGTCAGTCACCACGTCCTTCAAATGAAGGGTTAAGATCACCCGCTTTGCGCAAAGGCTGCGCTCACCGCCTAAACACGCGCTCTGGCTGAAGATTTGCGGTGGTCCACCTCGCTATGACTATCCCGGACCATTTCGAAACAGATTGCGCCGTGTGGGGTCAGCCGTGTCAGTTGAGTTTGTGTCAGATAGGTCCAACTCGAATTACGATGAATGCGCCGCGCATCTTCTGAGCGCGTTTTTCAACTTGCCGGGTCAGTCGAAAGACGATGAGCGATTGCGGCGTCGAATCGAGGATGCGTTGACTGACCTCGCCGATGTTCAACGCAGACGCGCGATCGGAAAAGCGCAACACAGCGCCAAGGTGTTTGAATTGAAGCGCCGCTAGATCCCGGCTTTCAGTTCGAACCGGGGCACGGCGCTCGTCGGGGTTACTCCGGATTTGGCCAAATTCGTGCCCAGCCGACTAATTGACTGGGGATCGCTCCGTGCGTTCGATGGCTCGCCCCGCACCGATCATTGCCCTCACCCACAGGGACGGGGACAGCCGGCGCCGTCGATCTCCACCTCGGCGGCGCCGGATTGTTGATCGGATTCTCGTTCCGCACGATCTGATCGCTGCCGCTCACCGTGCGCAGGCCCATGCCATAGAAATCGAGGCGCAGGCTAAGCGGCGGTTGGCGGATGAATACGACGCGGCGCAAAAACTTGGTGAAGTCGGGCAGCGCACCGGTCGCCCGAAAGTCGTTCCGGAGCAGAACGACTTAACTCCGCCTTCGGCTGCGGAGGTCGGGTTTACTCGCAAGCAGATCCATGAGGCGAGGCAGATACGTGACGCGGAGGCAGCCTTGCCCGGCATCGTCCGCCGCATCCTCGACGAGAAGCTCGCTGGCGCCATTCAATCAGGTGCCTTGCACGACTCCCGCGCTCGTGGTGGTCTTCCCGCCTCTAGGTGGAGGACTTTCCGTGGCTGTTTTGGCGGACGACTGCGAACTCTGGGCGAATGAACGTTGGAACGTCCTCTCCATCGACGAGGCGTTGAAGTACCCGCGCGGGCGGCTGATGCGTTGCCGTGAGTGCCTAGGCGTGGTGCGCGCTCATGCTGCCGGAAAGGATGGCCAAGGTGCTCATTTCGAGCATGAAAACCGGCACGAGGGCTGCTCGCGAAGCGATGCCTTCAATGGGACAAGGTCGCCTCATCCAACCCCGGCGCGCATGAAGCGCTAGGATCCGGCCATGACGAACCTGATTTCGGCGTTGGCGCTCGTCGTATCGGCACTTTCTCTCGTTGTCTCCTGGCGTGTTGGGCGAGCCAACGCGCGCCATCATGAACCGCTGATTTGGCTGTCGTTCCAGGGTTTCGAACAACAACCGGAATGGTGGTATGCCACGCTCCACATTCGGAACCGGAGTGCCGCCGGTATCCAGATCGACAAGGTCATCGCCAAGGGAAAAACACGCCTGAGCTCCTACCGAGGCCCCATTATCGGCGGCAAGAGATGGCAGTTCGATGATGCAGTCCGAGATGCGCCCCTTGTTAAAGAGCTGCCCTTGGGCGATCAGCGCGTCTGGGCGTTTCCCGGAGAAGACGGCGCCTCGGGCATAATCCTGAGGTCCTCAAGCTCCGATGTCGTGTTGAAGCTCGTTGGAAGGACCATCGAGGCGGTCCCGAAGAGTATTCGTTTTCGTGTCAAAGCTCAGTTGCACGAAGGGGAATGAGGGCTCGATGGCGGTGATCAATTTCGATTTCGCAGGCTGGCAGTACGAGCAAGCGATTGAAACCCTTCGCATCGGGTTCGTCGAGGCGATTAGTACCCTCGAACGCCAGATCGCAGGGAAGCGCGACGAGATCATGCATTATGAGGAGAGCGTGAAAAACGGTGGCGACCCCATCGGCGAATGGGACGAAGACGGCGCCATGCTCTGGGATCAGAGCCAGCTTTTGGAATTCGAGGCAACTACACTTGAGTCGGCATGTATGTCCTTGCGGAAAGCCATGGTGATCCAGCTCTATCATCTGTGGGAGCGAGCGGTTCGAGTGGCCGTGAAAGGCAAATCTAGCGACGACCACAAGGCGCTCGTCGCTAAGCTGGCTGAGGCTGGCTGTATCGTCCACAGTCAGCTCGACGCCGTCCAGCACTTAGTCAATACGCTCAAGCACGGAAGCGGCAGATCAGGCAATAAGCTACTGTCGTCGTGGCCTGAACTTGTGATCACGACCATTCGCTTTTCAGATTGGTACGAGCGGATTGCCCTGTCGGACGACCATGTCGGGAAGGTCGCGGAGATCGTAGCCGCTTCATACCCGCGCTGAGATGTCTCCGCGACGCGAGACATGCCGGCTAAGGCAAAACCATCCCGGCTTCTGCCGGTCAGGCCTCGTCATCCTTGTCATCTGGCAGCGCCGCGAGCAGCACCGCTCCCAACAGATCGAGGACGGAATCGAAGGCTCGCCGCCAAGCATCTCGATAGGCCTCGATCCGGGTTGCCGATATGCCACGAGCCGCCAGCTCAGAGACACCGCGGTCCAATTCGTCGAGCCGCCTTTTGACCTCGGCCGGAAACCTGCCGCCGCCCGTGGCTTCAGCCAGCACCCGGACCGCGGCACGGGCGGCGGCTTCGCCATCTCGGCGGCCTAGGTCGCGATATTGGTCGGCATCGAGCATGACCTTGCGCGTGCTCATCGCGCAGCTCCCTCTGTTCGTCCGTCGCTCCACGTTCGGCCGTCAGGGTCGATCCGGGCGAGCGCTGCCAACGAAGCCGCCAAGCTGAACAATGGAGGGCTACCGGGTTCACGCTTGAGCCAGCCGGCTTGCTCGAGCTGCGATATGGCAAGGTCGACTGCGTTGGCAGCGACGCCCAATGCGCGCGCGATCTCCCGGCAGGGTCCGACGGTGCAAGCGCCGGCGCGATACTCGACACGCATCGCTAGCTCGGCGGCGACGAGCCGGACGAATGGCGGAAGCTCGCGGTCATGCCGCGTCCAGCTCGACCAGGTCAGCCGCGCCCTGCGAAGGGCTTTCGCCGAGCTTACTTCCTACTGGCGGGTGTCTGGAGGCGACGGCACGGCAGTTCGTTCGGCGCGCTCGGCGCCGGTGGTTTCGTTGTTCATGGCCATCTCTCAGAAGCGAAAATTCAGAAAGCCAGGGGTCTGGAGGGAACAGACTAAGTTCCCTACCGGCCCCTACAGCGTTCGGGCGAGCCAGGGGGCCAGAGGGAACTACTGTCCTAGTTCCCCTTTGACCCCTGCTATCTACATCTCCGGGAAGGGCTGCCGCAGTTCATGCCGCCCGCTTGGCGCGGGCAAGTCCAGCCCGTCGCACATGCGCGGTGGACTTCCTCTCCTCAGCGCTGGCAAGTGCAGCTGCGGCCTGCTCGTCGGTCTCAATCCGCTTCCATTCGTCAGTTCGCTGGGGCAGCGGTGTGCCATCGACGAGTTTCTCGCGACCGTAAACGTACGTCAGCCGGTAACGGCTTGGATTGCGGTACTGGCTGATCGAAGGCGTGCCTTGGTGTGTGATCTCAAGAAAGCCGAGACCGACACACTGTCTGATCGCCAGCGCGATCGCTTTGTATGGAATGCCCGACGCCTCGAAATCACGGTAGGGGCAGGCAAGGCGGCCGTTCAGACTTCCAGCGTGTCCCATGTGTTCCTCCTCAAGGCGAAAAAGAACGCGACGCCCATGATCGGGCAGAGCGCGCCATGCTGCTGATTGACGCATTTCCAAGCGGTGGACGACGAAGCTGTCCTTCGGCTTGTCCCTCTTTTTGCGGTTGCTCACGCGCTGCCTCCGCCTAAAAGCACGCAATTCCACAGTGCAGATCGCACCGCGCTTTCGATTGCCTGAAGTTCAGCGGCGACGACCTCGTCGTCGATGCCTCTCTTACGCATTGTGGCAGCCGCGGCTGCGAGGACACGCTCAAGATGTGCTTCAGCCTTTTCTGGCCTGAAGCCGGCCATCAACCGAGCGTGGCGATAAACAAAAGGCTCATCCCGGGTTCGCGGGAACTGGACAACTCGACCCATAGCGAGGCCTCCTCAAAACGGGACGTCGGCGTCGAGGTGGCTGGAAGACGAGCGTCCTCCGTCGCCTGACATCGCCGGCTGGCGCGATCCGCCAGAGGCAGGGCGATTGGCTGCCTCCTCCATCTCGCGCGCCGCGACCAGGTCGGCGAAGCGCTCCGCCAGCGGCGCGAGGAACCGCGCCTCGATTAGCCGGTCGGCTTCGCATTCGGCGGCCCAGAGGATCGGCTCGGGGCAGCCGGGAAACCGCTCCAGCGCGGCCGCGTGGCGGGCGCCTGAATCCTGACCGATCGCGACCATGATCTGGGCGATGTCGGCGACGACGACGGCGCGGAGGTGGTGGTTGTCGGGGGCCATCGCTCAGCCCTCCGGCGGGGTGCGGGGCTTGGGCTGAAAGTAGCGGTTCACGTCCGAGCGCCAAGTCCGGACCAAGCGGCCGACACGGACCGGTGCGGGGAAGGCGCCAGCCTTGCGCTGACGGCTGATCGTGGCCTTAGAAATCGGCCAACCTTTTTCGATCTGAGCGTCGGAAAGGAGATCGACGAGCGGGTCTTCGTCGCGACGTTCGGTAACGGTTGTCATCCGGAGCACTCCTTCGGTTGCGGAATGCCTCGGAAACTGTCGCTCAAATGCGCTCAGGTCTGCCCGGTGACAAAAGCCCGTTTCTCGTTGTCACCTCTCTCACCGAACAGCCGAAGAGCAGCGTCGCCGACCTTGGCCTCGGTCCCTCGACGCATTGCCTGCGGAAGTAATATTTCCGCTGCGTGAGCCAGTCGGACGAGCGGCCCGGATCCTCGACCGCCTGTCATGCTCAAACCCTTTTCAGAGTTCGCGCCGGCCTGCCAAACGCTCTTGCAGGCATGCAGATAGATCGAGTAGCCAGTGACCTCGCGGCCTTTGCCCTTCCCGCCCTTCCGGATCTCCGCTGAGGCGCCCCGCATGGCAGTTTCTACGACGCTCGCGAAAGACAGAGCCGCTCGCAAGGCTTCGAGCTGCTCCATCTCAATCCCGTTGGCAGCGAGGGCAGCTTGTAACGGCGCGTAGATCTCCTCCTCGGCGTCGGTGAGGTCGGGTGTAGCGTTTCCCCTCTCTGCATTTATGACAGCAGCTAGCGCGATGCGGAACCGGCTGGCCGCCACGCTCAGCTCCTCGATGCGCTTGCGACTGGCAGGATCGTGCGGGCGATTGAACAGAAAACTGCGGCTGGCACGATCTGCGCCACGCGCCAGTGACTCCCACTGCGAATCCGTAAGCGCGATCTCACTTGTCTCCTCAACATGTCGCTTCAAGTCAGGGCGCTCCCATGCCGAGCTGGCGCCGAGCGAGACTTCATAGGGCTGGAGTAGTACAGTCATGCCGCAGACTTCCGGCGCTGAAGGCCATAGCGGCGACGTGCTTTGCTCATCGGCACGATTTCGGCTGTGTCGGCCTCGGCGATAATCCCGGCCAGCCGCTCCGACCAGAGATTGAGTGCGGCCTCTTTCTCCTTCAAGTAATCGTGTCGCACGTAAACTTGTGTCGTCACGGTCGACTTGGTTGTGCTGGCGTGATTCAGGACTAGACCGACGTCGAAAGCCGATATTCCGAGCTGCGCCATATGCGTTGCGCAAGTTCGACGAAGGTCATGAGCGGTCCATTTATCAAGGCCGATCGCTTCTTGAGATCTTTGAACCGCTCGGGCGATCGCTGTGTTTGCCATCGGGAGGCCCTTAGGCCCCGGAAACACTGCCGGAAGCTCGTGCGCTTCCAAAACGGGGGTCAGGATATCGATCGCGAGTGGGGGTAGGGGGAGATCGTGCGCCCTACCGTTTTTTGATCTCGTCGCGGGGATGCGCAGGAGACGCCTTTCAAGATCGACCTCACCTCGTAGAAGTCCGGCGAGTTCGCCTTGCCTCGTACCCAGCACGAGGCAGAGCCGAAGAAGCTCGACCGTCCAGCGCCCCAACTTGCCCGCTTCAAGGCCATGCCAGAATCTGCGGATCTCGCCATCGCTGAAAGCGCGCTCGCGGGGAGGGGCCGTCTCGGCTGGCGGCTTCCATCGGTGGGACACGTCGACCTCAACGTGGCCCTGATCGGTTGCCCATCCGAGCAGCGCCTTGAGCAGCGCCGCGACTCGGTTCGCGTGTGTTGTGGCGCCTCGCGCTTTGATCTTGTCGGTCACGCGCGCAAGGTCGAGCCGCCGAAGCTTCTGGACGCCTATGGAGCCGATGACCGGATTCACGTCGGTCTGTAGTGCGCGTTCCATCTCATCGGAGGTCCGCCTTCCACGCTGGCGGCGATCGGCAATGAAGAGGTTGCCCAACTTCTCTACGGTCAACTCGCCGTCGGCTAGTCCCGACTTGATCTCGCGGACGGCGGCAGTTGCGTCTTTGCCGTTGAGCAGCCCTGATTTCAGCTCAATGGCTCGGCCGCGCGCGTCGGCCAGTTTCATCGCCGGATATGTCCCGAATGTCGTTCGCGCACGCTTCCCATCTGTGAGTCGGGTGAAGAGCAGACCCCACGCCTTTCGGTTGGGCGAAACACGCAGGAAGAGACCCGACGCAGCGCCCACATCGAAGTAGTCGATTTGCCCTGCCTCTGCCGTCACGCCGGCCACGAATCGGTCCGTAAGCTTCACCTTCGGCATGTCTGGCCCCGCCACATGGAAGATCGGTTTGACAGGCGAAATCCGTACCTATCCGTACCTGGCTAGGTACGCCTGCATGCGCTAGAGCGCAATCGAAAGAATGCGAGTGATATAAGGTGATCGCGTAAGATACTGATATAAGAGATCTTTTATCATCGTTGAAAATCAGTCGCTATCCGCCGCTATCAAAACGAAACCGACTGTTAATCGATTGGTCGCAGGTTCGAATCCTGCTCCGGGAGCCAGCGAATTCACGAGGCCTGGCCGAGAGATCGGTCGGGCCTTTTTCGTCTGCCGGGCAGGCGGCGCATTAAGGCTGTCCGTTCGTCATGCTGCACGAGGTCGCTTGCCTTTTGCGCTGCGCTCGAACAGAAAGCTGCGACGAACGGCGTGGCCGTACCGGGTTCACAGGCGGCGGTGCCGCACGGGTTTGAGGCGAGGGGCGCTTCGGGCCGATGATCGGGCGGCGTTGCGGACGGAGGCTTCAGGCATGGAAGGTTTCAGCGGGCTTCGCCGGAACATGGTGGATTGTCAGTTGCGGACCTACGACGTGACGGACCGCGCCGTGCTGGCTGCGGCGGACGAGGTTCCGCGCGAGCTGTTCGTGCCGGAAGGCCTCGCCTACCTGGCCTATCTCGATCAGGCGATCGAGCTTCCCGGCACCGGGCGCGCGCTGATGACGCCGATGGTCATCGCGCGCATGATTCAGGTGCTCGACCTCGAGCCGGGCGAGGATGCGCTCGAATATGGCGGCGGCACCGGCTATGGCGCCGCGCTGATGGACCGGATGGGCGTGAAGGCGACCCTCTGGGAGCCGGACGACAAGGCCCGTGCCCTGGCGATCACGGCGCTGGCGGCGGCTGGCTGCGGAGTGCTGGTCGCTGAAAAGGAGCCGGCGAAGGCGACGTTCGACGCGATTCTGGTCAGCGGCGCCTGCGAGACCGAGCCGAAGAGCCTTTTTTCGCTGCTGCGGAGTGAAGGGCGCCTGATCGTGGTGGAAGGAACCGGCCGTTCCGCACGCGTGAAACTCTATCAGAAGTCCGGCAACGTCGTTGCCGGAAGAACGGTTTTCGACGCTGCCGCGCCCGAGCTGGCCGAGTTCCGGCGTCCGGCGGAGTTCGTTTTTTAATGATCGAAAGTGTCGCATTTTTGCGGCACTTGCTCAGGGAAACCCGTTCGAGCGCCAGTACTGCTGTTGGCGGATGGCTCCGGGACGGGTATGAAATTATATCTTCTGCCGAGGCTGGGGCGATGCCTGGGCGCGACTTGAGTGCGCACGAGAGGCGTCCAGTGGAAAGACAAAACGTTAAGAAGGCTTTCGGATTCGGGGTCGGCACCGTCCTGGCAGCACTGCTGGGCGGCGGCTGGTCCGCGGCCGTGCAGGCGCAGACGATGGATGCCGCCCTCGCACGTGCCTATGCCGGGAATCCGACGCTGAATGCCCAGCGCGCTTCCGTGCGCGCCACCGATGAGAACGTTCCCCAGGCCCGGGCCGGATATCGGCCCAAGATCACCGCCTCCGCGGATATCGGTGCCAGCATCACGCAGTCGGAGGTCCCAGCCTTCGCCAGCACCTCGCCTTACCATGCCAGCGTCAATTCACGCCTCGCGCCACGCGGCGCCGGCGTCCAGGTGACGCAGAACATCTTCGATTCCGGCAAGACCCGCAGCGCCATCAGCCAGTCCGAATCGCAGGTGCTGGGCGCGCGCGAAACGCTCCGCAACACCGAGCAGAACGTGCTGCTCGATGCCGCGACCTCGTACATGAACGTGCTGCGCGATACCGCGATCCTCAACCTCAACCGCAACAACGTCGAGGTCCTCGAGGAACAGCTGCGCCAGACTCGCGACCGGTTTCAGGTCGGCGAAGTCACCCGTACCGACGTTGCCCAAGCCGAAGCGCGCCTGTCCTCGGCGCAGTCGCAGGCGATTCTCGCCGAATCGAACCTGAAAACCTCGGTGGCGCGCTATCGCCAGAACGTCGGCGCCGAGCCGCGCTCGCTGGCACCCGGCCGGCCGGTCGAGAATCTCCTGCCGCGCTCGCTGCCGGCCGCTCTCAACCAGGCGCTCGCCAACCATCCCGCCATCCTCGCGGCGCTGCACGGTGTCGATGCGGCGGAACTGCAGGTGAAGGTGACGGAAGCCGACCTTGGTCCGACCTTCGGCGTCACCGGCACGGTCCAGCGGCGCTACGACAGCCAGTATTTCGGCGACAACCGCCTCTCTGCCAGCATCGTCGGCTCGTTGACGATTCCGATCTACGAGGGCGGCCAGATCTATGCCCGCACCCGCCAGGCCAAGGAAACGGCCGGGCAGCGCCGGATCGAGGTCGACACGCAGCGTGACACGGTTCGCGCCGCCGTCATCTCGGCCTGGGGCGGCCTCGAGGCGGCCAAGGCGCAGATCGTTGCGGCCCAGGCGCAGGTCGAGGCGGCGTCGACCGCTCTCTCCGGCGTGCGCGAGGAAGCCAAGGTCGGCCAGCGCACGACACTCGACGTTCTCAACGCGCAGCAGGAGCTCGTCAGCGCCCGTTCCAGCCTGGTGACGGCGCAGCGGGATCGGGTCGTCGCCTCCTATTCCGTGCTGTCTGCGGTAGGGAAGCTCTCGGCACAGACCCTGAAGCTCAAGGCTGCCGCCTATGACGCGCGCCAGCATTACGAGCAGGTCAAGGACAAGCTCTGGGGCACACAGACACCGGACGGTCGCTGAGCCGCTCCCGGCCCGGTTCCGCTACGGTTGTCGCCGGGCAAGCTGGCGTTATCGCGCAACAGAGCCGATTTCTCCTGTGGGGAGAAGGCTTTGCGGCCTTGTCTGGGCGGAGTCTCGTGGAATACTGCGCCGTGGAGCGGCGTTGATTCCATCGGCGCGCGCAGTGCCTAACGGTCCGGACCGCCATGAACGCGCAAGCCAAGCCCAGCGAACCGTCGATGGAGGAGATTCTCGCCTCCATCCGGCGGATCATCTCGGACGACGAAGCCAAGCCGGCCGAGGCGGAAGCCGATTCCGCGCCGGCTCCTGCCGCCCCGGCTTCGGAGCCCGAGGAGGCCACCTTCGACGACGACGTGCTCGATCTCGGCACGGAGGCCGCCTTCGTCGCGCCGCCCCAGCCCGAGCCGACCCCGACCGCCGTCACGCCCGGCGAGGATGAAGCAGAGGCGGATATCGATTTTCGGGACGCGGACGAGTCTCCGTCCGCGGCGCTCGCCGTGCCCGTCGAAACGCCCGAGCCGGCGCCGCCGCCTCCTCCCGAACCCGAACATCAGCCCCAGCCTCAAGCGGCCCCGCAGGCCGTCGACATGGCGAGCCTGTTGTCGGATCAGGCGAGTTCTGCCGTCACCAGCGCCTTCGGCCAGCTTGCCAACACGGTCCTCAGCAACAACGCCCGTACGCTCGAGGATCTCGTCAAGGACATGCTCAAGCCGATGCTGAAGACCTGGCTCGACGACAATCTGCCGTCGATGGTCGAGCGGCTCGTCCGCGCCGAGATCGAGCGCGTGGCGCGAGGCGGCCGGAGCTAGTCCGGTTTGGCCAGGCGTCGGCCGCGGCCCGCGCCCTGCGACGGAGCTTTCCGCAGGCTGTCGAAGGCACCGGCCTCGTCGAGGCGCTTGAGGGCGAAACCGGCCACCGCGAGAGCTGCCGTCGGCGCGCCCAGGCGGGAGACCAGCATCGTCAATCCGATCGCGAGCGGGCGCGGGTAGCGTCCCGAGGCCGCCTCCACCGTGACCCAGGCGCCGATGGCGTGAACGAGAAGCTTCATGGCGCGGCCCTCAGAGCCTGACCTTGCGATGGTCGCCGAGTTGCGGCCGTGCACCCGTCAGTGCCGCCGCGGCCATCTTCACGCTGGTCACGAGTTTTCCGGGGCTGTCCCATAACTCGGCCGCGACGGGGCGCACGCGCAGGACGCGGATGTCCGGATCGTCGGCGCTGTCCCAGAACGCCTTGTAGGCACTCTCCCACAGCTCGCGAACCAGCGCCCGATCGTCCAGCACGCTCGCCACGCCGCTGACGGAAAGATAGCGATGGCCGTCCGGATCGGCGAAGGCCAGGCAGATGTTGTCGTTGATCTGAATCTCGTCGTCCTTGTGGTGGCGGCGGTCGGTCAGGAAGTAGACGGTATCCTCCTCGCGTCGCCCGTGCGCGTGCATCGGCCGGGCGCGCAACTCCTCGCCGTCGCCGTCATGCGTCACCAACATCGCAAACCTGATCGAGTCGATGAGTTCCCAAACGCGGTCCTGATCGTGGCGCGACATGCTCTGTCTCCCGGTTGCCGTGATGCCGTTGCAACCGCTTGCGCCGGGCGAGGTTCCCGTTCGTGAACAACGGCGCCTGCGGGAACAACCTTTTCGCTGATGCGTAAGAGGAGCTGTCGCGCCGCATTCGGCGTCGCTCACCACCATCATCCAGCTTCCGGGGGATTTGCACATGGCCAAGGCTGCAGCGAAGACATCCACTTCGGCGAAGATCGTGAAGTCGAGCAAGGTCGACCTTGCTTCCAACACCAAGACGAAGGTCGTGGGCCTCCTGAACGAGCGCCTCGCCGACGGCATCGATCTCGCCTTGCTGACCAAGCAGGCGCACTGGAATCTGAAGGGACCCGGCTTCATCGGCATCCACCTGATGCTGGACGGTTTCCGGGACGACCTCGATATCCATGTCGATACGGTTGCCGAGCGTGTCGCCCAGCTGGGAGGGATCGCACTCGGCACGACGCAGAGCACCGCCAGCGCGTCCTCGCTCAAGGCCTACCCGACCGACATCATCTCGGTTCAGGACCATCTGGCGGCGCTGGTCGAGCGTTATGCGGACGCCGGAAACAAGGTGCGCGAGGCGATCGACGCTTGCGACGAAGCCGGCGACGCCGATTCCGCCGACATTCTCACGGCCTATTCGCGCATGCTCGACAAGTCGCTCTGGTTCCTCCAGTCGAACCTCGCCTGAGCCGCACAGCCGCGCTCCGTCATTGAAAACGTTGACGGGCGGGCCGCGCATGCGCTCTTAGAACGCTCAAGCGCTTTTGGCCTTTTCTCATGGCCGGGGCAGGTCCCCGGCCTTTCTGCGTTCGAGCGATGTGATGATGGACAAGACATTCGAGCCGGCAGCCGTCGAGGCCCGGATCAGCAAGGCCTGGGATGAGGCGCAGGCCTTCAAGGCGGGTAGGGGGGCGGCGCCTGGCGCCGAGCCCTATTGCATCGTGATCCCGCCGCCGAACGTCACCGGCTCGCTGCATATGGGCCATGCGCTCAATAATACGCTGCAGGACGTGCTCTGCCGCTTCGAGCGCATGCGCGGGAAGGATGTGCTGTGGCAGCCCGGCACCGACCATGCCGGCATCGCGACCCAGATGGTCGTCGAGCGCAAGCTCGCTGCCGAGAACAAGACCGATCGCCGCTCCATGGGCCGCGAGGCCTTCCTCGCCGAGGTTTGGAAGTGGAAGGAGGAGTCGGGCGGCACGATCGTCAACCAGCTCCGGCGCCTCGGCGCCTCCTGCGACTGGTCGCGCGAGCGCTTCACCATGGATGAAGGGCTCTCCGCCGCTGTTCTCAAGGTCTTCGTCGGCCTGCACAAGCAGGGCCTGATCTACCGCGCCAAGCGGCTGGTGAACTGGGACCCCAAGTTCCAGACCGCGATCTCGGACCTGGAGGTGCTGCAGGTCGAGAAGACCGGCACGTTCAAATGGCAACGCGGCGGCGAAGAGGCCTTCGACGCGGCCAAGCTCGACAAGGCGCTGAACCGCGATCCGAACGGCCATCTCTATTATTTCAACTATCCGCTCGAAGGCGCGGCCTACGATCCGGACGACGCCTCGACCTTCATCACGGTCGCGACGACGCGCCCCGAGACGATGCTGGGCGACACTGGCGTCGCGGTCCATCCCGACAACGAGAAGATCGGCCATCTGATCGGCCGCAAGGCCGTGCTGCCCCTGGTCGGCCGCATCATCCCGATCTTCGGCGACGATTATGCCGATCCCGAAAAGGGCACCGGCGCGGTCAAGATCACCCCGGCGCATGACTTCAACGATTTCGAGGTCGGCAAGCGTCATCAGCTGGACATCGTCAACATTCTCGACGGCGAGGCGCGGATCACGCTCGCCGGCAACGAGGATTTCCTCGCCGGGGCGAAGCCGGAAGCCGAGACGATGGCGCTCGACGGGCTCGACCGCTTCGCCGCGCGCCGCCGCGTCGTCGCTCTGATGGCGGAGCGCGGGCTCCTCGCCAAAGTCGAGCCGAACACCCACACCGTCCCGCATGGCGACCGTTCCGACGTCGTGATCGAGCCCTGGCTCACCGACCAGTGGTATGTCGACGTCAAGCCGCTGGCGCAACGCGCGCTCAAGGCGGTGCAGGACGGCCGCACCAAATTCACGCCTGAGAACTGGACCAAGGTCTATTACGACTGGCTGGAGAACATCGAGCCCTGGTGTGTCTCGCGCCAGCTCTGGTGGGGCCACCAGATCCCGGCCTGGTACGGGCCGGACGGCGAGGTCTTCGTCGCCGAGTCCGAGGCCGGGGCGCAGGCGCTGGCGGTCGGCCATTACGGCGGACCGGTCGAGCTTCGGCGCGACGAGGACGTGCTCGACACCTGGTTCTCCTCGGCGCTCTGGCCGTTCTCGACCCTGGGCTGGCCCGACGAGACACCGGAACTGAAGCGCTACTACCCGACGGCGACGCTGGTCACCGCCTTCGACATCATCTTCTTCTGGGTTGCCCGGATGATGATGATGGGCCTCAATTTCATGGACGAGGTGCCGTTCCGCGACGTCTACATCCACGCCATCGTTCGCGACGAGAAGGGCGCGAAGATGTCGAAGTCGAAGGGCAACGTCATCGACCCGCTGACGCTGGTCGACCAGTACGGCGCCGATGCGCTGCGTTTCACGCTGGCGGCGATGGCAGCCCAGGGACGCGACATCAAGCTCGCCACGTCGCGCGTCGAGGGCTATCGCAACTTCGCGACCAAGATCTGGAACGCCGCGCGCTTTGCCGAACTCAACGGTTGCGCGCGGGCGGAAGGCTTCGATCCGGCTGGCGTCAAGCAGCCGCTCAACCGCTGGATCCTGAGCGAGGCCGCGCAGGCTGCCGAGGAGATCGCGGCCGGAATCCCGAGCTTCAAGTTCAACGAGGCGGCGGGCGCGGCCTATCGCTTCGTCTGGAACCAGTTCTGCGACTGGTATCTCGAGCTCGCCAAGCCGATCCTGCAGGGCGAGGGCGTCGACGCCGCCGAACGGGTGGAGACGCAGGCGACGGTGGCTTATGTCATCGACCTGATCGCCCAGTTGCTGCACCCGTTCATGCCGTTCCTCACCGAGGAGCTCTGGGCGCAGAAGGCGGGCGTCGGAGCGCCGCGCAAGTCCGGGCCCGGCGATGCCGCTCTGGTGTGCCTCACGCGATGGCCGGATCTCTCGGCGCTCAAGGATGCGGCGGCCGAGGCCGAGATCGGTTTCGTCGTCGATCTGATCTCGGACATCCGCTCGGTCCGCTCGGAAGTGAACGTTCCCGCCGGCACGCAGGCGCCCCTCGTCCTCGTCAACGCCTCGGCGGCGACCCGGGCGACGATCGAGAGCTGGCGGCCGATGATCGAGCGCCTGGCCCGCGTCTCGGAGATCGCCTTCGAGACCGCGGCGCCTGCGCAATCGGCGCAGATCATCGTGCGTGGCGAGGTGGCGGCACTGCCGCTCGCCGGGCTGATCGACCTCGACGCCGAGCGTGCCCGCCTGGCCAAGGAGCTCGCCAAGCTCGACCAGGACATCGCGGTCGTCGAGAAGAAGCTCGGCAACCCCGATTTCATGGCCCGCGCGCCGGAAGAGATCGTCGAGGAGAACCGGGAGCGCAAGGCGGCTGCGGAAGCGCGCAAGGCAAAGATCGCCGAGGCGCTTGCGCGGCTGGCCTGAGCCGGCCATCGCATTGCCGCCATCGCCATGTCGTCAAATTGACGCTGCCGGGAGAGAAGACTCGCGTTCTCCCCCGGAGATGGCTTAGATGCGCGCGGCGCAGTTCCGGCATGCGCAAGGCGGCGGCAGACAGGATCGGCAGAGCAAGAACCCATGCTCAAGCGAGCTTATGACTGGTGTGTTTCCTACGCCTCGCATCCGGCTGCACCCTGGCTGCTCTTCGCCCTGACCTTCGTCGAAAGTTCGATCAGCCCGCTGCCGCCGATCCCGCTGCTGCTGCCGATGTGCATCGCCCGGCCCGACCGCGCGCTGTTCTATGCCGGCGTCTGCTCGCTCGGCGCGGTGCTGGGCGGCTATGTCGGCTATGGCATCGGTTTCCTGCTCTACGACTCGCTCGGCGCTTGGCTGATCGGCATCTACGGACTGCAGGAGAAGGCTGCGAGCCTGATCGCGACCTCGCAGGATTACTGGTTCTGGGTGCTGGTCACCAAGGGCTTGACGCCGATTCCGTTCAAGATCGTGACCATCATGTCGGGCTTCCTGCATTTCGACCTGTGGAAGTTCACGGTTGGCATGGTCGTCTCGCGAGCAAGCTTCTTTCTGATGATCGCCATTGCTCTGCGCTTCTATGGCGACGACATCCGTATCTTCATCGAGAAGCATTTGCCTGTGGCGGCTCTGGCTCTGCTGCTGGTCGTGGTCGGCGGATTCTTCGTGCTGCCGCTGGTGCTCTGAGCCGCGCTTCGCCCAAGCGAGGCAGTACCCCCGTTTTCGTGACATCGCTGCAACAGTGCGGAATGGAACGCTCAGATCCATGGGCGCATGCAGGCGCTCGCCGCGAAGCCGCCACAAACAACGCCCAGCAAAAGAGCGCATTAAGCCTTTGAGATATAGACAAATTGAAACACCTGTTCGCGTTGCGGGCGTTGCCCGGCAGCCTGAACGGCGTTCCAGCGTCGAGATTGAGCGAGCCCGGCCCGCATGGCAGTTTCCGCCCATGCCGGTCTGGGGGGACAGGACGAGTGGCGATGAAGGCGCGTGTGTTCAGCGAGTGGGGGGCGGCAGATCGTTCGACGAGCGCGGGCTCGGCCGGCCTTTTTTTCTCGCTGCGTGACTGCACGGCACCGCGGAGCAAAACCATCACAGGAATGCTCTCAGTCCGCCTTTCTGATGCCGAACTTGAAGAGCGTTATGGCTCCCGAACGCCGGAGCGGGCCGACCGCAGGTCCGGAACGTCGCGGAAAGGAGCGGCGATCGTCGGCCCTGCCGAAGGCGGTGCCCTGACTCACCCAGGAAGGGCGGGCGAAACCGATTGCCATGCGCATTTCTGAACTCACCATAGCATGCATGCTGCTGTTGCTTGGCGCGCCGCAGGCCGCCGGGGCGCAGGACTTTGCCAATGGGCAGCCGCCGCTGCCGCCGCGGCCGATTCCCGGGATCGCCCTGCCGGAGCCGGACGCCGCGCCGGCCGCTGGTTCCGACGATGCGGTCATCGCGCCCTCGCCGAAGACGCCCACCGCGCACAGCGCGCTGCCCTTCGCGCCGTTCAGCAGCGCCCGCGATGCACTACGGGCCTGGATGCGCGATTCCTCGGCCGGCGATCAGGTCGGCGCCGTCCGGGCGCTTGAATACGCCGCGTCGCAGGGGCACCTGACCGCGCAGTACAAGCTCGGCCGGATGTATGCCGGTGGTGATGGCGTTCCTGCCAATGATCTCAAGGCGTTCGAATATTTTTCGAAGATCGCGGACGAAAATGCCGACGCCATGCCCGGCACGGCTGCGGGCCGGATGGTCGGCAGTGCCTTTGTCGCGCTCGGAAGCTATTTCGTCGACGGGATCAAGGGCAGCTACGTGAAGCCCAATCCCGACCGGGCCTTTGACATGTTCCATTATGCGGCGTCCTATTTCGGGGACCCGGACGGGCAGTACAACCTCGCGCGGCTTTACATGAAGGGGCAGGGCACGGCCCGCGATCCCAGGCAGGCGGCGCGCTGGATGAAACTGGCGGCAGAGAAGGGCCATGCTCCGGCGCGGGCCGCTTTCGGCGAGATGCTGCTGCGCGGCGGGGAAGGCGTGCCGCGCCATCCGATCCTGGGCTTGATGTGGCTCGCCATGGCGCGGGAGGCCGCTGACCCGGTTCGGGAAGCCTGGATCATCGAGCGGCACGATGCGGCCTTCGCGGCGGCTTCCGCGGCCGACCGCTCCGCCGCGATGGCGCTGGTCGAGCGCCAGCAGCTTGCAACGGCCTCCTCGCCCGGCCGCGCCGATTCCCAGCGCTGACGGCTCTGGCGCCTTCGGCGTCCCTGGCGCAGCCCTAGGTTAGCTCGATCATCACCGGAACGTGGTCGGACGGCTTGTCCCAGCCGCGGACATGTTTGGCGATCTGCACGCCGGCAAGGCGGTCGGCAGCTTGCGGCGACAGCAGCAGGTGATCGATGCGGATGCCGTTGTTCCGTTGCCAGGCGCCGGCCTGGTAATCCCAGAAGGTATAGAGCCCGCCCGCATCGGTCGTGCTGCGCAGCGCATCGGTGAGCCCGAGATCGAGGAGCGCCCGGAAGGCCGCGCGCGTCTGGGGCAGGAACAAGGCGTCGCTGACCCAAGCACCGGGATCGCGCGCGTCGCGCGGCTCGGGGATGACGTTGTAGTCGCCCGCCAGCACGAGCGGCTCCTCCTGCTTCAGCAGCATATCCGCATGGGCAGTGAGCCGCGCCATCCAGCCGAGCTTGTACGGGTATTTTTCTGTGTTGGGCGGATTGCCGTTGGGCAGGTAGATCGACGCCAGCCGGACGATTCCCGGCCCGAGCGGCAAGACACCCTCCAGATAGCGCGCCTGGGCGTCAGCCTCGTCTCCCGGCAGCCCGCGGCGCACGTCCTCGAGCTTGCTGCGGCTGAGGATCGCGACGCCGTTGAAGGTCTTCTGGCCATGCGTCTCGACCTGCCACCCCGCAGCCTCGATCTCGGCACGGGGGAAATCGGTATCGAGGCACTTGATCTCCTGCAGGCAGAGCGCGTCCGGCTCGGCCTCTCTCAGGAAGTCGAGCAGGTGGCCGAGCCGCTGGCGGACCGAGTTGACGTTCCAGGTGGCGATGCGCACGAGAGGCTCCGATATCAGGCGGCGGCAGGATAAGCTGGATCGCTGCAGCCGTGGCAAGCCGCTTCCTGCCGCAAACGAAAAACTCCCCACATCGCTGTGGGGAGTCGATGATTCCCGATGGGATGGTCGGGCGCTGTCAGGGGCAGGCGCGAACCACGCCACCGGCCGCGATATAAGTCCCGGTCTCGGGGTTGTAGCTGCGGAACCGGCGCGAGCAATAGGCCACGGCATCGGTGTCCGCGAGGCTGTAGCCATAGGCGCGCGGCACGGGCGGAGCATAGACCACCGGCGGCGCGACATAGACCGGCGCCGGCTCATAATAGACCGGCGGGGGCGGGGGGGCTGCCAAGGCACCGGCGGCCAGGGCACCGCCGATGATGCCGGCGGCGATGCCGGCTCCGACCGCCGGGCCGCGGCGGTAGCCGTAATAGCGCGGGCCGTAGCCATAGCGGCGCCATTGCACCGTCTGCGTCATATCGCTGCCGGCATGCGACATCGCCTGGACTGCGCCTGCGGCGTTGAGCGGCGCCGCCGATGCAGGCGCTGCCAGCACCGCTCCGCCGGCCAGCGCTGCCGCCACGACGAGAGACTTGATCATGACGAAACTCCCTTGCTCTCCACCGGGTGCGGACCTGCGCCTCGTCCCCGATTGGACCTGAACTTACCGATCCGTCGGCCCTGATGGAAGACTAGCTCGCAATATCGGCGTAATTTAGTCGTCGCGTGATTGTCGCCGGGCCGTCGCCAGCCATCGGCAAACGGGTTGCGCATCGGCGATTCTGTCGCCATCTAGCGCTGCACTGCACCTTATCCGCATCCTGCATTCGAAGGACGAAGAAACCATCATGGCGCATCCTGGCGGCCGTTCCCATGACACCGTGGCCTACGACCCGATGAAGCCCCTGCCGCTCATCATCTTCAGCTCGCGCTGGCTGCAATTGCCGCTCTATCTCGGGCTGATCGTGGCGCAGTGCGTCTATGTATTCCTGTTTCTGAAGGAGCTCTGGCATCTGATCAGCCACGCCTCGTCGTTCAGCGAGCAGCAGATCATGCTGGTCGTGCTCGGCCTCATCGACGTGGTGATGATCTCGAACCTGCTGATCATGGTGATCGTCGGCGGATACGAAACCTTCGTCTCGCGGCTGCGTCTCGAAGGCCATCCCGACCAGCCGGAATGGCTGAGCCACGTCAATGCCAGCATTCTCAAGATCAAGCTCGCCATGGCGATCATCGGCATCTCGTCGATCCATCTGCTGAGGACCTTCATCGAGGCCGGCAATATCGGGATCGAGGGCAGGACCGCGAACTATACCGAGGTCGGTGTCCTGCTTCAGACGCTGATCCACGTCGTGTTTATCTTCTCCGCGATCGGCATTGCCTGGGTCGACCGGATGACGCTGACGAGCGCCAAGGGTCACTGAACCCCGTTGGCTTCGCGGCAATGCAGGGCGTGGGCTGGGCCGGCGAGCGTGACCGCCCCGGCTATTGCCCGCGCCCGCTGCGGGCGGCGAAGCGGATCGCTTCCTCGGCCGCGCGGAACAGCGCCTTGGCCTTGTTGATGCACTCCTCCTGCTCGGAGGCCGGGTTCGAATCGTAGACGATGCCGGCTCCGGCCTGGACATGCATCCGCCCGTCCTTGACCACGGCCGTGCGCAGCACGATGCAGGTATCCATCTCGCCATTGGCGCCGAAATAACCGATGCAGCCGGCATAAGCGCCGCGCGCGTCGCGCTCCAGCTCGTCGATGATCTCCATGGCCCGGACCTTGGGCGCACCCGAAACCGTCCCGGCCGGGAAGCCGGCGATGAGGGCGGCGAGCGAATCGTGCTTCGGGTCGATCCTGCCTTCCACGTTCGAGACGATGTGCATCACCTGGCTGTAGCGCTCGATGAAGAATGAATCCGTGACCTTGACCGTGCCGATCTCGGCGACGCGGCCGACATCGTTGCGCCCGAGATCGAGCAGCATCAGGTGTTCGGCCCGCTCCTTCGGATCCGCCAGGAGTTCCTTGGCCAGGGCCTCGTCCTCGGCAGGGGTCGCGCCGCGCCGGCGCGTGCCGGCGATCGGACGGATCGTGACCGTGTCGTCCCGGCGCCGGACCAGGATTTCCGGGCTGGAGCAGACGATCTGGAAATCGGCGAAATCCAGATAGCAGAGGAAGGGCGCCGGATTGACCCGCCGCAACGCCCGGTAGAGCGCGAAGGGCGGCAGCGCGAAGGGCGCCTCGAAGCGCTGCGAGAGCACCACCTGGAAGATGTCGCCGGCCTGGATGTACTCCTTCGCCCTGGCAACCATCTCGAGATACTCGGCCTCGCTCGTATTCGAGGTGGTGACCGGTTCAGGCAGGTTGGCGATGTCGATCTCCGCCTCGGCGGGGAGGGCGCCTTCGAGCGCCCGGACGATCCCGTCCAGCCGCTCCTGCGCGCGCTCATAGGCGTGGCGTGCCGCGATGCCGGGCTGCTGACGGACCGGCGTGACGATATGGATCTCGTCACGCACCGCGTCGAAGACGACCATCAGCGTCGGTCGGGTCAGGATCGCGTCCGGCACGCCGGTTCCGGTCTCCTTCGGCTCGGGCAGGCGCTCCATCAGTCGCACCATGTCGTAGCCGAGATAGCCGAAGACACCGGCCGCCATCGGGGGCAGCCCCTCGGCCTCGGGAATGGCGCTCTCGGCCAGCAGCGCGCGCAGGCTCTCGAACGCAGGCCGGGGATCGTCCAGGAAAGCCTCGCCCAGCGCCGGCCTGCACAACGAGGCCTGGCCGCGATGGCAGCGCCAGATCAGGTCCGGCTCCAGCCCGATCATCGAATAGCGGCCGCGGACGGCACCGCCTTCGACCGATTCCAGCAGGAAGGCCGGCCCGGAGGTGGCATGACGGAGCTTGAGGAAGGCAGCGACCGGCGTTTCGCAATCGCCGACCAGCACCTGGCGCAGGAGCTGCGGGGCTCCCGTCTCGTAGACCTGCGCGAAACGCTCGAACTCGTCGCGGGGTTGCATCGTCAATTCTGCGCTCCGCCCGTGGCGTTGCGGAAGGCTGCTTCGTTGATGCTCACCCCGAGCTTGGCCTGCCGCTCGACGACGTATTGCATCAGCAGCCCCTCGCTCAGATTGGACGTCAGCAGCCGAACGAAATTCTCCGCCTCCTGCGCGGTCCGGACGTAAGGAGGCACGGTCGCGGAATCGACCTTGAACAGGATGCGGCTACCATCGGCGGCGGCCGCCGAATTGGCCTTCCCCGCGACCGTGCCGAACACCTGCGTCACGACATTTGCCGGCAGCTCGGCCCGCTGCTCCTGCCGCGTGAGGCCGGTCGCGGTTTCGACCGTCAGGCCTGCAGCGGAGGCGACCGCCTGGAAAGCCTCGCCCTTGTCGAGTTTCTGGACCAGCTCGCGGGCCTTGGCCGAAAGCTTCGTCGCCGTTTCCTCGGCGCGCCACTGGGTTTCGACCTCGCCCTTGACCTCGTCGAAGCTGCGGTCGCGCGAGGGATCGATCTTGGTGACGTCGAACCAGACGTAGCCTGCGTTCTGCGGCAGCCGGATCGCTTCGTTGTCGACACCGATATCGGAGGCGAAGATCGCGCGCAGCGTCGCGTCGCCGCCCGGCAAAGCAGCCTCCCGCGAGCCGTCCGGCTTGGTATTGGCCTGGCTGACCGGCCCTGCGTTGCGAAGCTGCAGGTTGAACTGCTTGGCGATCTCGGCGAGCGGCTTGGCAGAGGCGCGTTCGTCCTCGATCTTGTCGTGCAGCTCGGTGATCCGGCTCGTGGCGTGGCCCTTGGCGATCTCCTGCTTCACCTCCGCTGCGACCTCCTCATAGGGTCGCACATGCTGGGGATCGATCTTGGTGACGCGCAGCAGCACGGTGCCGAAGGCGCTCTGGACCGGCGCGCTGACCCCACCCTGTTCGAGGGCGAACGCCGCATCCCGCACGGCCGGATCGAAGATCTGGTCGCGTGTGAACGTGCCCAGGACCAGGTCCTTGAAGGCGACGTTCCGTTGGGTCGCGAGCTCGTCGAAGCTTTCGCCGCCGTCGATCTTCGCCTTGGCGGCCTCGGCCTCCTCGGCATTGGGGAAGGAAATCTGCTCGACCGTGCGCGTCTCGGCGGTGGTGAAGCGCTGTGCCTTCAGCGCTTCGTAGCGTGCCTTGGCCTCGTCGTCGGTGACCTTGGACGGGTCGGCGACGGCATCGGCGGTGATCGCGAGCACGGCCGCACTCCGGAACTCCGGGGCGCGGAAGGCGATCTTGCGGTCGTTGTAGAACGTCTTGAGCTGCTCGTCCGTCGGCGCGGCGATCTCGCCGGCGGCGCTCGCCGGCATGCGGGCGAAGGTGATCGCGCGCTTCTCGTTGCGGAGGCGATTGCCGATCTCCTGCAGGGCTACGGGGATCGTGAAGCCGCCGGAAATCATCTCCGCCACCTGCTGGCGCAGGACGGTCGCGCGCTGGAGCGCGACATAGCTCTGCTCGCTGTAGCCGTTCGAGCGCAGCAATTCGTTGAAGCGCGCCGCCGAGAACTGGCCGGCGGCATCGCGGAACACCGGATCGTCGAAGATCAGGTTGCGGATCGTCTCGTCCGAGACGGCGAGCCCCATGTCCCGCGCCGTCTGGTCGAGCGTCGCCTCGCTCACCAGCCTGGAGAGCACCTGCCGGTCTAGGCCGAGCGCGCGCGCCATTTCCGGCGAGATCTGCCGGCGTTGCTGGCGGATCAGGTTCTGAATCTCGTTCTGATAGGCGGTGCGCACCTGTTCGACGCCGATCTCGGTCTTGCCGACCTTGGCGACCTCGTTGCGGCCATAGCCGCGGAAGATGTCGCCGACGCCCCAGATCGCGAAGGCGAGGATCAGGACGCCGAACATGACGCTGACGACGAGCTTGCCGAGAAAACCCTGACTCGCCTTGCGGATGCCCTGCATCATCATGGAAACTGTCTTTCCCTGAACCTGTTCGTGGCGCGAACCGGGCCGCGCGCGATTTTGTCGGCGCTGCTTATAGGAACCGGCGGCGAAAGCCGCAATCGCCGCCATGAATTCCCTTGCCGGTTCACATGAGATTGCGGCGCCAGCCGGGCGTTGATAGAGCCGGCCCGATCAAATCCGGAGGAAGTCAGACGTGACGCGCAGCATCAGGCCGCTGGTGGCCGGCAACTGGAAGATGAACGGCCTCAAGGCCGAGCTCGGCATCGCAACCGAGGTGGCCCGCGGCTACGACGCTGCGCTCAAGGCTGCAGTTGACCTCGCGATCTGCCCGCCCTCGACGCTGCTTTTCACCGCCACCGCCGCGCTGATCGGCTCGCGCATCGCGACCGGCGGGCAGGATTGCAGCGTGCAGCCGGCCGGCGCCTTCACCGGCGAGGTCTCTGCCGCCATGCTGGCGGATGCCGGCGCGGCCTTCTGCATCGTCGGCCATTCCGAGCGCAGGACGCTTCACGGCGAGAGCAATGTGACGGTTCGCGCCAAGGCCGAAGCTGCGCGCAAGGCGCTGCTGGTCCCGATCGTCTGCGTCGGCGAGACGCGCGAGGAGCGCGAAGCCGGCAAGGCGCTTGCCGTCGTGCGCAGGCAGCTCAAGGGCTCGGTACCGGAAGGGCTCGACGCCGCGAGCCTCATCGTCGCGTATGAGCCGGTCTGGGCCATCGGCACCGGCCTGACGCCGACAGCGGCCGATGTCGCCGAGATGCATGAGGCGATCCGCGGGGATCTCGGCCGGATCATCGGCAAGGCTGCGGCCTCCGGCGTGCGCCTGCTCTATGGCGGCTCGGTGAAGCCCTCGAATGCCGCCGAGCTGATGAACGTCGCCAACGTCGATGGCGCGCTGGTCGGCGGCGCAAGCCTGAAGCCCGAGGAGTTCCTGGCGATCGCCCGGGCCTGCGCCGGCTGAGCTCGGGACAATTCGACTGTCATCGAGGGGTGGCGCCGCCGGAAACCCCGTGCTATGTGCGCCGCCGAATTCGCCTCGACCTTTCGAGGAGGAGCGGGTGGCCCTTGGCGGCGGCCCGCGCCATGCCCATTTCGTGAGATCATGCAGAACGTTCTCATCGTCATCCATCTGATCATCGTCGTCGCGCTCGTCGGCGTCGTGCTGCTCCAGCGCTCCGAAGGCGGCGGGCTCGGCATGGGCTCCGGCGGCGGTGGCGTCGGCGGCTTCATGACCGGTCGCGGCCAGGCGAATGCGCTGACGCGGGCGACGGCGATCCTCGCGGGCCTGTTCTTCCTGACCTCGATCGTGCTGGCCGTGATGGCCAATCGCGGCCGCGTTCAGCGCTCGATCATCGACGGCGCGCCGGCCACGACCGCTCCGGCCAGTCCCGGCCAGCCGGCGGCGCCGAATGCGCCGAGCGCTCCCAACGCCGGTGGCGTGCTCGACCAGCTCCGCCAGCTCCAGAACCAGACGCAGGGCGGCGCTCAACCGCCGACACCGGCCGCACCCGCGGCCCCGGCTGCTCCGCAGCCGCAGCAGTAGGACAGGGCAGGGGCCGGGCGACCGGCCCTTCTCTTTTGATGTGGGAGCGGGCCGGGCGACCGGCCCTCTCTTTTGTGGACAAGCGCGCAGGGCAAGGCGGGACTGCACTGCGAGCGCTTAGCGAATCGAACCCGTGGCGATAGAGGTGAACTCCCATGACGCGGTATGTTTTCATCACCGGCGGCGTGGTGTCCTCGCTTGGCAAAGGCCTGGCGGCGGCGGCTCTCGCGGCCCTTCTCCAGGCGCGCGGCTACAAGGTCCGCCTGCGCAAGCTCGACCCCTATCTCAACGTCGATCCGGGCACGATGAGCCCGTATCAGCACGGCGAGGTCTTCGTTACCGACGACGGCGCCGAGACCGATCTCGATCTCGGGCACTATGAGCGCTTCACCGGCCGGCCCTGCAACAAGGGCGACAACATCACCACCGGCCGCATCTACATGGACATCCTGACCAAGGAGCGGCGCGGCGACTATCTCGGCGCCACCATCCAGGTCGTCCCGCATGTCACCAACGCGATCAAGGAATTCGTCCTCTCCGGCAACGAGGGCTATGATTTCACGCTGGTCGAGATCGGCGGCACGGTCGGCGACATCGAGAGCCTGCCCTTCCTCGAATCGATCCGCCAGATCAGCCAGCAGTTGCCGCGCGGCCAGTGCATCTTCACCCATCTGACGCTGCTGCCGTATATCCCGACCGCCGGCGAATTGAAGACCAAGCCGACCCAGCATTCGGTCGCCGAGCTGCGCTCGATCGGCATCCAGCCCGACATCCTGCTCTGCCGCACCGACCGCGAGATCCCGCGCGAGGAGCGCCGCAAGCTCGCTCTGTTCTGCAATGTAAGGGAGACGGCCGTCATCGAGGCCCGCGACGTCGCCTCGATCTACGACGTGCCGCTCTCCTACCATGCCGAGGGGCTGGACAACGAGGTTCTGGCTGCCTTCGGCCTGGATGCCTCGGTTGAGCCCGACGTTTCGAACTGGAAGCGCATCTCCGATCGGGTGAAGAACCCGGAGGGCGAGGTCACCATCGCCGTCGTCGGCAAGTACACCGGCATGAAGGACGCCTATAAGTCCCTCATCGAGGCGCTGACCCATGGCGGCATCGCCAACAACGTCAAGGTCAATCTCGACTGGATCGAGTCGGAGGTCTTCGAGAAGGAGGACCCGGCGCCCTTCCTGGAGCATGTCCACGGCATCCTCGTGCCCGGTGGTTTCGGGCTTCGCGGGGCCGAGGGCAAGATCAAGGCTGCGACCTTCGCCCGGCAGCGCAAGGTGCCCTATTTCGGTATCTGCTTCGGCATGCAGATGGCGGTGATCGAGGCGGCCCGCTCGCTCGCCGGCATCAAGGAAGCGAGCTCGACCGAGTTTGGCGAGACGAAGGAGCCGGTCGTGGGCCTGATGACGGAATGGCTGCGCGGCAACGAGCTTGAGCAGCGCGCCGCCGGCGGCGACCTCGGCGGCACGATGCGGCTCGGTGCCTATGCCTCGCAGCTCCTGCCGGGCACCAAGATCGCGCAGATCTACGGCTCGACCGAGATCTCGGAGCGCCATCGCCATCGCTACGAGGTCAACATGAACTATCGCGAGCGGCTGGAGGCGCAGGGCCTGCGCTTCAGCGGCGTCTCGCCGGACGGTCTGCTGCCGGAGACGGTGGAGTATCCTGCGCATCCCTGGTTCATCGGCGTCCAGTATCACCCCGAGCTCAAGTCGCGCCCGTTCGAGCCGCACCCGCTGTTCGCGAGCTTCATCGAGGCCGCAGTCGTCCAGAGCCGGCTGGTCTGAGCGCGGACTACGGATCGAGGGTCACGGTGGCCCAGGGCTGGCGTCGTTCCGCGAAGACGGCTTTTTGCGGAGCCGGAAACTGCGGGTCTGCGAAGGCTCCCACCGCCACCGCAACCATCTCCGGCTTGCGGGAGGGCTCCCAGAAGACCGTGCTTCCGCAACTCTGGCAGAAATGGTGCAGGACACGGTAGCCGCTGTCCGCAGGCCGGTCGTAATCGGCATAGCTGCCGGAAACGAGGACGGTTTCTCGCGCGAAGAACGCTGCCACGCCGAAGGCGCTGCCGGTTCGCTTCTGGCAGGCGCTGCAATGGCAGAGGGCCACGAGGGCTGGTTCTCCCCGGCAGGTGACACGCAGCTGGCCACAGCTGCAGCTGGCTTCTCGGCTCTTCATGTCGCGCATCCTAGCTTTGGATGATGGCTGGCGCAGCCTTTTCGATTAGCCACGATGGCGCGCGGCGATCTCCGGCATATAGTGGGGCCGGCGGCATCGAAATGGGGGGCGGGCATGGCTGTGTCGATGGCGGGTCTGCCCGCGTTCCTGCTGTACTTCGTCGTCGGATCGGCGCTGATCGCAGCTTTCGCCGCAGCCTATCTGCGAATGACGCCCCATGACGAGATCGCTCTGATCCGCGCCGGGAACCTCTCGGCAGCGATCGCGTTCGGCGGCAATCTCGTAGGCTTTGCCGTCCCACTCGAAAAGGCGATCGCCCAGGCCAGCAGCATTCCGGACTGCGTGCTGTGGGCTGTCGCGGCGATGTTGGTACAGTTCGCGGCTTACGGGCTGGCGCGGATCGTCATCCCGGACCTCTCGCGGAAGATCGAAGAGGATCGATTGCCGTCGGCGGCGATGCTGGCCGTGCTTGCGATCATTTCGGGCACGCTGGCCGGCGCCAGCATGACGATCTGAGGTGATGCCGTGAAGCGCTCGACGCAGATCGGACTGGCCGCCGTCGGCGTCGTACTCGTCGCGTCGATCTGGTCCCGTCCCGATGAGGAAACTCAGGACAGCCTAGTCTACAACAGCTTGAGCGACTGCCGTGCCGGCGGACAGCTCAGTGCGCAGCAATGCGAGACGGCTTTCTCCGAAGCGGCCGCGGCGCGGCTCAAGGATGCGCCGAAATTCAATAGCCAGAACGAATGCGAGGCGCAGTACGGCGCGAATGGCTGCTCAAGCGCCAGCATCGGCGGGGCGCAATATTTCATCCCGGCTCTCGCAGGCTTCATGCTGGCCCGGGGCCTGGCCGGCGCGCAGGCGCAACCGCTCCTGCCGCCGACGGCTGCGACGTGCCCGCCAGGCTCGCCCCAGCCGGAATGCCAGCAGCCGCGCGCCAGCTCGTCCTCGTCGTCATCGTCCTATGGAGGCAGCTCTTCGGGAGGGGGGCGTGCACGCGCCTACTCGACCACGACGGGCCGCGGCTTCACCGTCTCGCCGAGCGCTACGCGTGGAGTCAGTTCGACCACCAGGGTCTCGTCGCGGGGCGGTTTCGGCTCCATCGCCCGCTCCTTCTCCTCCCATTCCTCGTCCTGAGATGCGGCGCCTCGCTCTTCCGCCGCGCCCCGATTGGACCGCACAGGTCGAGCGGCTTGGCTTCGCCTTCCACACCATCGAAGGTGAAACCTATTGGGACGAGAGCGCTGCCTACGCCTTCACACTGGATCAGATCGAGCGCGACATCGAGGCGCCGACGGAAACGATCGAGGAGCTGTGCTTCGCCTTCATCGAGAAGGCGTTGGGCGATGAGGAGATACTGACCAGGCTGGCGATCCCGGCTGCATATTGGGATTACATCCGCGGCAGCTGGCAGCGTGGGGAGCGCAATCTCTACGGGCGGCTCGATCTCGCCTATGACGGGAACGGGCCGGCCAAGCTGCTCGAATACAACGCCGACACGCCGACCGCCCTGTTCGAATCGAGCGTGGTCCAGTGGGACTGGCTCGAGCAGGCGATGGCGCGCGGCGCAATTCCGGCCGGCAGCGATCAGTTCAACTCCTTGCACGAGCGGCTGATCGCAGCCTTCGGCGGCCTGCGCACGCCGTCGCCCTACCGCCTGCATCTCACCTGCGTCGCCGGCAGCGCCGAGGACAAGGGAACGGTCGACTACCTGATGGATTGCGCCGTGCAGGCCGGCCTCGACGCACGGTTCACCTATGTCGAGGAGATCGGCCTGCTGACCGACGGCCGCTTCTGCGACGGTGCCAACCAGCCGATCGAGACCCTCTTCAAGCTCTATCCCTGGGAATGGCTGTTTCGCGAGCGCTATGGGGCGGCGCTCGCCGGCTCGCGCTGCCAGTTCATCGAGCCGCCCTGGAAGGCGCTGCTGTCGAACAAGGGCCTGCTCGCCTGCCTCTGGGAGATGGAGCCCGGCCACCCGAACCTGCTGCCGGCCTTCTTCGAGGGCGATCCGCGCTGTGCGACGCTCTCGGCCCGCCGCGTCCGCAAGCCGCTCTATTCGCGCGAGGGCGCCAATGTCACGCTGATGGAGCGCGATCGCGTCCTCGACAGCGACGACGGGCCCTATGGTGCGGAAGGGTACGTCGTGCAGGATGCAGCCACCAATCTGTTCTCGGCGGCCGGCAATTATGCTGTCCTCGGATCCTGGCTCGTAGCCTCGCAGCCCTGCGGGCTTTGCGTCCGCGAGGATGTCTCCCCGATCACCAAGAACAGCTCGCGCTTCGTGCCGCACTTCATCATGCCGTGAGCGCGTCTGCGACATGACCGCGCCGTCAAGACTTGCTAGCCTTCCGGCCCGACAAGCCTGCCGAAAGAACCTGCCATGTCTGCTACCGCTTCCGCGCCCCGAGGCCTCGACCATCTCGTCATCGGCGTCCGCGATCTCGACGCGGCGGGAAACCTCTATGAAAGGCTCGGCTTCAGGGTCGGCGCGCGCAATCGCCATCCATGGGGCACCGAGAACCGGATCGTCCAGTTCCCCGGCTCCTTCCTCGAACTGGTGACGGTCGCCGATGCAGGCGCCATTCCCGCCGCTGGCGAGAGGACCTTTTCCTTCGGCGCCTTCGTCCGCGACGCGTTGGCGGAGCAGGGCGAAGGCTTGTCCATGCTGGTGCTCGAAAGCCGGGACGCCAAGGCCGATGCCGCCGCGTTCAAGGTCGCAGGGATCGGCGACTACGAGCCCTTCTTTTTCGAGCGGCAGGCGAAGCGACCCGACGGGTCGACCGTGCGGGTCGCCTTCGAGCTGGCTTTCGCGGCCGACCCCAAGGCGCCGGAATGCGGTTTCTTCGTCTGCCAGCAGCACGAACCGCAGAATTTCTGGAATCCGGAATTCCAGCGGCATCCGAACGGCGCCACGGCGCTGGCCTCGGCGGTGATGCTGGCCGATGATCCGGCTGCGCACCGCGCCTTCCTCACGGCGTTCAGCGGCGGGGCCGAAGTGCTGGAGGGCAACGAGGATTATGTCCTCGCTTTGCCGCGTGGCCGCCTCGACGTGCTCGATCCCGAGACGGCGCAGGGCGCCTATCAGGTCGAGCCCGATACGACCCCAGCGCGCTTCCTCGGCTTCTGCGTCTCTGTGCCCGACCTCGAGGCCGTGGCGGAGCGGTTGAGTGCCGCGGGAGTTCCCTTCATCCAGAACGACGAACGCGTCTTCGTTCAGGCCGAGGATGCGCTCGGCTGCATGGTGGCGTTCGAGCCCGTTTGACTGCGGCGACGAGTGCGCGGCGTCAGGCCGCGCTCTCGGCCTGCGCGACCGACAGCGTCGACAGAAGCCCGATGAGCGCGCGGTCGTGAAGCACGACCATGCGTTCCTTGGGCTTCAGCCAGATCGCGGCGTCGTCGATCGTCGTCGCGTCGACGAGCTTGGCCTGTGCCACGGCGCGCTCGGGGTCGATCTCGCCGCGGCGGCGCGGCTGGGCATCCGGCAGCATCAACTCATGTGCGTGCCGAAGCGCAGGATCGGCATGGATCGCCTTCAGCCCGTCGGCATCGTCGAAGCCGGCCTTGGCGAACTCGGTCTGCAACTCGTTGGCCCTGACGGCGACCGCCGGCGGCGCACCTTCCTCTGGCGTCAGCAGCAGCCCGCGTCGCTTGAGCCAGAGCCCGATCGCCAGTTGTCCGGAGGCCCATGACAGCGGGATCGCGAGCACGAGGCCGACGATGGTCGGCGACATCCAGGCGAACAGCGACGTCGCGATCATGAAGGCCGACAGGCCGGTCACCACGCCGAGCACGGTATGGGTCCGGTGCCGGCGGATGATGTCGTTGAGCGGGATCGAGCCGTCGTCGCGTCGCTGCGGGTTCCAGCCGGTGTCGCGCCCGAGGAGGATCTGGAAGACGGAGCCCGATTGGATCAGCATCATGATCGGCGCGAAGAAGGCCGAGAACAGCACCTCGATCAGCGATGACAGGATCAGCCTGATCGCGCCGCCGCCGGCCCGCCTGAGCTTGTTGTTGAACAGGGTCAGCAACAGGCCGAACAGCTTCGGCGCCAGCAGGATCGCCATGGTGATGGCGAACAGCCGCAAGGCGCGCTCGGGGTCGAACCGCGGCCAGACGGGAAAGAGCGTGAATTCCTGGGTGAAGTATTCGGGCCGCGCGTAATTGACCTGCAGCACGATGAGGATACCGACGACCAGTTGCATCAGCCAGAAGGGCGAGGCGAGGTAGCCCATGATTCCGGTGGCGAAATGCTGCCGCGTAGGCCAGACGAAACCCTTTGCGCCGATGATGCGCGAATGCTGGAGATTGCCCTGGCACCATCGCCGGTCGCGCACCGAGATGTCGATCAGCGAAGGAGGGCTCTCCTCATAGGACCCGGTCAGGTCCGGCAGCATGTAGACGGACCAGCCGGCCCGGCGGATCAGCGCCGCCTCGACGAAGTCATGGCTGAGTACATGGCCGCCGAAGGGCGGCTTGCCCTTCAGGTCGGGCAGGCCGCAATGCTCGGCGAAGGCGCGCGTACGGATGATCGCGTTATGGCCCCAATAGTTTCCGTCGCGCCCCGACCACATGGCGAGTCCGGTCGCGATGACCGGGCCGTAGACCCGGGCCGCGAACTGCTGCAGCCTCGCGAAAAAGGTATTGCGGTTGATGATCAGCGGCAGCGACTGGATGATGCCGGCATCGGGGTCGGCCTCCATCGCGGCGGCGAGGCGCACGATGCAGCTTCCGGTCATGAGGCTGTCGGCATCGAGCACGATCATGCTCTCGTAATGACCGCCCCAGCGTGTCACGAAATCCGCGATGTTGCCGGCCTTGCGATGATGGTTTTTCGGCCGATGCCGATAGTAGACCCGCGCATCGGGACCCAGCCGCTCGCGCAAGGCGAGGAAGGCGCGCTCCTCCGAGATCCATATGTCGGGGTTGGTGGTATCGGAGACGATGAAATAGTCGAAGTGATCGCCAAGGCCCGTCGCCTCGACCGATTCCCGGATGGCGGCAACCGCGGCGAAGGTGCGCGACGAGGACTCGTTGTAGATCGGCATCACCACGACGGTGCGATGCTGAAGACTTTCGGCCCGCTGCGCCCGCCCGACGCCGAAGAGCACGCCGAAAAAGCCCAGGATCGCGCTGGTGAAGGCCAACGCGATCCAGGAGAAGTTGATGGTGAACAGCGCGAGCAATACGTACTGCAGCGAGGTCGTGCGGCTGACCGACACGACATGGTACATTTCCCAGGCGCCATAGGCCGTCAGCGCCAGGCCGCCGCCGAAGACGAAGAGGCGCTGCAGCCAGGGCGTCTTCCAGCTCCGCGGCGCGGCGGGCCGGCGGCGATCCGAGGCGCTCCAGCGCCGGAACGACTGCACCGGCATGACCAGCCGGTTCTCAGGCGGTGTCGCGGGTTCGCGCGAGACGATCATGCGCATGTCCGGGGCGGCCATGCTCGGGCGGGGCGCGGTTACCACGTCCATCGGTTCAACCAGGTTTCCGAGACGGGCTGGCCGCCTGCTTGCAGCACGAGCCGAAGCTCGCAAAGGCTGTCATTGCCGGGATCGACCTCGAAGCCGACGCGCATCAGCTTGCGCTCGGGATAGGGCCAGAGGCGGATATTCTGGATCGTGCCCGGCTGGCTGGAGATCGTGGCGCGCGTCGCGGCCACCACGCCGGCGTCGGCGAGCCTGTCGCCGGTAAATTCGACCAGGAAACGGCGCCGCCGGCCCTGCGAGCCCTTGCCTTGCCGCACGCGGGTCGCGATCGCGAGTTCCGGCCGATCCGGCGGCTGCCAGCACCAGGCCTGGCGATAGCTCATCGTGGCCTCGGCGCCCGCGGCGAGCGCCTGCTTCGGCCGCCAGTACATGATGATGTTGCGGTTCGGCTCCGAGTCGCTGGGAATCTCGATCAGCTGCACCGAGCCGGCGCCCCAATCGCCGAGTGGTTCCATCCAGACGCTGGGCCTGAGCTCGAAACGCTGGTCGTCGTCCTGGAAAGCTGCGGCGTCGCGCTCGCGCTGCACCAACCCGAAACCCTTGGGGTTCTGGTCGACGAATGAGGAAACCTGGAGATTGGCCGGGTTGTTGACCGGCCGGTAGATCCATTCGCCGGCGCCCGACAGCATCTGAACACCCGAGACCTCGTAGACGGCCGGCCGGATATCGTCGAAGGTTCGCCGGCTCTGCGGGCCGGACAGAAAGGTGCCGGTCGCGCAGCCGAAGCCGACATGGTCGAGCGCCTGCCGCGGAAACAGGGTCGTCTCGACGTCCATATAGGTCACATCACCCGGCCGTAGCGTCATCCGCACGGCTCCGGCGACGCTCTCCGAATCGAGCAGGCCGTGAATCACCAGCGCGGCGGTGGCGGGGTTCGGCCGCTCGATCCAGAAGGCGCGGAAGAACGGAATCTCCTCGCCGCGCTGCTCGCCGGGGCGCAGGATCAGCGCGCGCGCCATGGCTCCGAAGTTCTGGCCACGCGCGATGGCGCGAAAGAAGGTCGCGCCCTGGAAGCTTGCGACCTCGAAGGGCCGTTCGAGCCCGGCCGAGATGCGCATGCCCGAAAATTGCAGGTCGGCACCGTCCGGCGGCGGGGGAACCCGGCCATAGTCGAACTTGCTGCGGTCGAACGGCACGCGCCGGATGGTGCCATCCTCGACCGTGAACAGGCTGACGGGGTTCGAGAAGACATAGCCCCGGTGCAGCGGCTCGACGGTGAAGCCACGATTCTCACCCGCCCAGATCGTGGCCCCGGGCTGCATCCGGATGCTCGAATACTGATCGAAGGGCAGGGTGGCGTAGCCTTCCGGCAGGTCGGTCGCCACCAAGGGTAGCAGGGGCTTCTGCGCCAGCATCCGCGCCGCATCGACGACGGCGGCGGGGTCGAATCGTTGCCCGTCGTTCAGAGTATGGATGTTGAAAGCGGCCGCGCCGGTAGGCGTCTGGGCCGATGCCGGAGCCGAAAGCGAGGCCAGCGCCGCCCCGCTGGCCGCGGCTCCGAGAAACTGTCTGCGATTCAAAGACTTCGCCATGTGGTCCAAGCTGCACGGACGACGCCCTCGTCCTCCGCGCTTCTAGAGCATTTCCAATACGGGTGAAAAGCGGTGGCGAGCGGAAAACTCACCGGATCTGATTTCGATCCATTCGGCCGTCGCTTATCCGGCCGGCGCTGCGTCGGTCTTCACGGTCACGTCCCCTTCGGTCATGCGATAGACTTTGGCAAATGCCGCGCGGATCGGCTATCCACGCCGCCTGCAACGCCATCATGCGCAGGATCGGCCGCGGCTCGCGCGGCCGATCGGCAAGGGAACCGAAAAAGATGACCGAAATGCAGCCTGCCCGGTCGTGCCTCGCCATCGTTCTGGCGGCCGGCGAGGGCACCCGCATGAAATCGCAGCGCCCCAAGGTCCTCCACGAGGTCGGCGGGCTCTCCTTGCTCGGCCATGCCTTGTCGGCTGTGGCGGCGGCGGGAGCCGAAGCGGCGACGGTGGTGATCGGACCGGACCGGCCGGATGTGGCGCGCGAGGCGGCGAGCCGTTTTCCCTCGGCCGAGCTCGCGATCCAGCAGGAACGGCGCGGCACGGCCCATGCGGTTCTGGCGGCGCGCGAGAGCCTGCGGCGCGGCTACGACGACGTGATCGTGGCTTTCGCCGATACCCCGCTCGTCAGGCCTGAGACCTTCGCGGCGCTGCGGGCCGGGCTCGCCGCGGGCGCGGCAGTCGTCGTGCTCGGCTTCGAGGCCGGGGACCCGACCGGCTATGGCCGGCTCGTCGAGCGCGACGGCGAGCTGGAAGAGATTGTCGAACACAAGGACGCGACGGCGGCCCAGCGCGCCATCAAGCTCTGCAATGCCGGGCTGATGGCCCTGGCGGGCGAGTACGCGCTGGATATCCTCGAGGCGATCGGGGATCACAACGCCCAGCGCGAGTTCTACCTGACGGACGTCGTCGCAATCGCGCGCGCCCGAGGGCTGCATGCCAAGGTGCTGCGCGCTCCCGAAAGCGAAGTTCATGGCGTCAATGACCGTGTGCAGCTCGCCGCGGCCGAAGCCGAGTTTCAGTGCCGCAAGCGGCTTGCCGTGATGAAGGGAGGGGCGACCTTGATCGCCCCCGAGACCGTCTTCTTCAGTTTCGACACACAGGTTGGCAGCGATGTCCTGATCGAGCCGAACTGCGTGTTCGGTCTCGGCGTCAGCATCGCGGATGGTGCGCTGATCCACGCCTTTTCGCATTTCGAAGGCGCGGAGGTTGGCCCGGGCGCCATGGTCGGTCCCTTTGCCCGCCTGCGCCCCGGGGCGAAACTTGCGGAGCGGGCCAAGGCTGGCAATTTCGTGGAGATCAAGGCGGCGGAAATCGGCGTTGGCGCCAAGGTCAATCACCTGACCTATATCGGCGACGCCTCGGTCGGTGCTTCCGCAAATATCGGCGCCGGCACGATCACCTGCAACTATGACGGCTTCGTCAAGGCGCGCACCACGATCGGCGCCGGTGCTTTCGTCGGCTCCAATTCCTCGCTGGTCGCCCCGGTTACGATCGGCGAAAACGCCTATGTCGGCTCCGGCTCCGTCATCACCCGGGACGTCAGCCCGGATGCGCTTGCTTTGGCGCGGGGCCAGCAGGTTGAGAAGGAGGGTTGGGCCAGGACCTTCCGCGAAGCAGCGAAGGCTCGCAAGAACGCGAAAAAAGCGGCAGAATAGGGCGAAAACGCGCCGAGTTTGCAGGTTCGCATTCACAGTTCGTCACGCATAGTGATTGGGCAGGCGCTGATTTCATGGCTATGCGCTTGGGCGGATAGCAACGGCTGGAAAGGTTCGCCCATGTGCGGCATCGTCGGGATTCTGGGCAAGGAAGCAGTCGCGATGCAGGTCGTCGAGGCTCTGCGGCGGCTCGAATATCGCGGCTATGATTCCGCCGGCGTCGCGACGCTGGAAGCCGGCCAGCTCGCCCGCCGCCGTGCAGAGGGCAAGCTCAAGAACCTCGAGATCCGCCTGTCGAACGAACCGCTCGAAGGCTTGGTCGGCATCGGTCACACCCGCTGGGCGACCCATGGCAAGCCCAACGAGACCAATGCCCATCCGCATGCGACCCCGAAGCTTGCGGTCGTCCACAACGGCATCATCGAGAATTTCCGCGATCTGCGCGCCGAGCTCCAGGCCGACGGCTACGTCTTCGAGACGGAGACCGATACCGAGATCGTCGCCCATCTCGTTACCCGCGAGCTCGATCGCGGCAAGAGCCCGACAGATGCGGTCGCTGCCAGCCTGCCGCGCCTGCACGGCGCCTTCGCGCTCGCCTTCCTGTTCCAGGGCGAGGAAGACCTGCTGATCGGTGCCCGCAAGGGCTCACCGCTGGCGGTCGGCATCGGCGAGGGCGAGATGTATCTCGGCTCGGACGCGCTGGCGCTTGCGCCCTTCACAAATCTCATCGCCTATTTGGAAGAGGGCGACTGGGTCGTGCTGCATCGCCGCGGCGCGACCTTCTACGACAAGACCAACACGCAGGTGGAGCGCCGCGCGCAGCGCGTCGCCGCTGGCGCCTTCCTGGTCGAGAAGGGCAATCACCGCCACTTCATGGCCAAGGAGATCTACGAGCAGCCCGAGGTCGTCGGCCATACGCTGACGCAGTATCTCGACATGGCCAACGGCAAGGTGCGCCTGCCCTTTGGCGACCAGATCGACTGGAAGGGCCTGTCGCGCCTGACGATCAGCGCCTGCGGAACCTCCTATTATGCCGGCCTGATCGCGAAATACTGGTTCGAGAAGCTGGCGCGCCTGCCGGTCGAGATCGATGTCGCGTCCGAGTTCCGCTATCGCGAGGCGCCTCTGCCCGACCAGGGACTGGCGCTCTTCATCTCGCAATCCGGCGAAACCGCCGACACGCTGGCCGGCTTGCGCTACGCCCGCCAGAACGGGCAGGCGATCCTCTCGGTCGTCAATGTGCCGACCTCGACGATCGCCCGTGAGAGCGATGCGGTGGCGCAGACGCTTGCCGGTCCCGAGATCGGCGTCGCCTCGACCAAGGCCTTCGTCTGCCAGCTTGCGGTTTTCGCGTCGCTCGCGCTCGCCGCAGCCCGGGCCCGTGGCACGCTCTCGGCCGAGGACGAGGCGAGCCATGTGCAGCACCTGATCTCGCTGCCGGGGCTGATGGCACGGGCGCTGGAGCTGGAACCTGAGATCGAAAAGCTCGCGCGCGAGCTTTCCAAAGCCAAGGACGTGCTCTATCTCGGCCGCGGCACCAGCTTCCCGCTGGCATTGGAAGGCGCGCTGAAGCTCAAGGAAATCAGCTACATCCACGCGGAAGGTTATGCGGCAGGAGAGCTGAAGCACGGTCCCATCGCGCTGATCGACGAGGACATGCCGGTCATCGTGGTCGCTCCCCACGACGCACTGTTCGAGAAGACTGCCTCGAACATGCAGGAGGTCGCGGCGCGTGGCGGACGCATCATCCTGATCACGGACGCGCGGGGCGCGGCCGAATGCGGCATCGAGCCCGAGGCGACCATCGTCATGCCGGACATGGACCCGACCTTTGCGCCGATCGTCTACGCTCTTCCGATCCAGATGATCGCCTATCAAACGGCCGTCTTCATGGGCAAGGACGTCGATCAGCCGCGCAATCTGGCCAAGTCCGTCACGGTCGAGTGAAGATTGCCGTCAGGGTTGTGAATTAACCAACGGACCAACCAAGAGTTACCGGATTCCTCGGGAACCGATTATGACTGGTGGCGGACAATATCCCGGTCCGCCATCGCATCGGAGACGAGGCTATCGACGCGCCAGCGACCATGACCGAGACCGCCCCGGCGGCTCCCGCGCGGATCGGGCCGGATCGCGTCAGGCCGGTGGAGCGCGGCGACCTCGAGCGCGTGGCGCGCCTCTTCCTGAATGTCTTTCGCGGCGATGCCGAGGGAGGCAATGCCGTCGAGGACGCAGCAGCCTATATGGAGCGGCTGTATCTGGAAGGGCCCTACTGCGAGCAGGGCCCCAACGGCTTCGTTCAGATCGACGGGCATGGCGATATCGGTGGCTTTCTCGGCATCTTGAAGACCCGCTACAGGATCGGAGGCGACGTCCTGAGCGCCGGCATCCTCAGTACCCTGATGGCGGCGCGCGGGGCTAACCACGGCACAGCCGCGCCGCGTCTGCTGCGGGCGCTGAACGCTGCCGGTTTCGACCTGCAGCTGACCGACTCGGCCAACCGCGCCTCGCTGGCTTTCGCGCGGCCGATGAAATACGAGCTGCTCGCTGAAGAGAGCTTGCGTTGGGAGCTCGCTTTCCGGCCGGCGACGATCCTGCTCGACAAGGCGCGCCGGAAATGGCCGCGTCGACCGCTGGGGCTGCTGACCCCCTTCGCTGGCCTGAGCGATGCCTTGATCGGGCGTTTGCTGAGGCGGCCGCAGCGCTCCAAGGCTGCGCTTTGCGAGGTCCGGACCTTGGACGCCCAGGCCTTTGCCGAGCTGCTGCCGCGCTTCCTGACCGGCTTTCGCCTGCATCCGCTCTGGCCGAGGGAGGAACTGCTCTGGCTTCTCGACCAGGCGGCGCAAAAGCGCGCAAACGGCCCTCTTTCCTTCGTCGCCCTGTGCAAGCCGCAGGGCATGCCCATCGGCTGCTATGCCCTGCATGGCGAGGCCGGTCGCGTGGCCTCCGTGCTGCATGTCTTTGCAGAGCGTGGGCACGGCGAGACCGTGCTCGACCACCTGATAGCCTCGGCGGAAGAAATGGGCTGCACCGGTGTGGAAGGCCAGGCGTGCAAGGCCTTGATGCCACATCTCTATCGCTATCCCGGTCTGATCTTCCGCTATGGCGGGGCCGCGATGGTCCGCTCCGGCCGGGAAGACGTCATGGCGGCGCTGCGGGCGGGCGACATCTTGATCGGCGGGCTGGCCGGCGACCGCTGGACGCGTCTCAGCGCCGATCCGTTCGGAGTTCCACGAGCGCGGTGAGCCACAGGGCTTTTCGAGCGGTGCGGCATCGGCATTCTTGAAATGCGCGGCATAGATTGGCACGTCTGTCGCTTGCCAGTCGCCGGAAGGCTGGAAGCCTCTCGACCGGAACCGCTGCATGACCTCAAGCTCGCCCGATCCTCGTCTCGTGATCCAGCCCGATTTGCTCAGGCCGTCCTTCGGCACGCGGCTGCGGCGCTATTTCTTCACCGGGCTCGTGCTTGCGGCGCCGCTTGCCATCACCGCATCGGTGACTTGGTGGTTCGTCAACCTGATCGACGGTTGGGTCAAGCCGCTGATTCCCAGCGCATATCTGCCCGACGCCTATCTGCCGTTCCCGCTGCCGGGGCTCGGCCTGATCATCGGCCTGATCGGTTTGACGCTGCTCGGCTTCCTGACGGCCAATCTCGTCGGCCGTTCGCTGATCGGGGCCGGCGAGGCGATTCTCGACCGGATGCCGGTCGTCCGCAGTGTCTACAAGGGCGTAAAGCAGGTTTTCGAAACGATTTTTTCGCAGTCCGGCACCTCGTTCCGCAAGGTCGGCATGGTGCAGTTCCCGCAGCCGGGCATGTGGTCGATCGTCTTCATCGCGCAGGAGGCGGCGCCCGAAATCGCCGGGCGCCTGCCGGATGGACAAGACCCGGGCGACAAGCAGATCGGCGTTTTCCTGCCCTGCACGCCGAACCCGACGACCGGATTCTTCTTCTACCTGCCGCGGCGCGAGGTCGTCGAACTCTCGATATCCGTCGAGGACGGCGCCAAGCTGATCATGTCGGCCGGGCTGATCCAGCCCGGCGAGCAGAACGGCAAGCCGAAGCTTGAAACGAAACCGCCGGTCAGCGCCTGAGCGGCACCCAGATCTCGACGACACCGTTGCCGGTTGCGCCGTCGAAGCGCTCGTCCATGCGCTCCAGCGTGACGCCCATCTCGGGCTTGCGCCCCGATTTCGGGAACCAGCCCTGCCAGATCGCCTTGTAGGTCTGGGCGATGCCGGTGATGTGGCCGCTATGCTCGAACACGGCGCAGAGCTGCTCCGGCACGCTCAGCCGCGCGAACTCGTCGGTGACATCGCCGAAGGACGAGACCTCGGCCCCGGCGATATAGTCGAAGGCGCCGTTGTCGTCGTAATTATAACTCGCGCCATAGGCGACATAGCTGCGCTGGCCGGGGATATGGCCGAAATGCGGGGCGATCTTCTGCCAGAGCAGCGGGATGCCCTGGGTGTTGTCCATCGAGAAATGGCCGCTGAAGCCGGCGATTAGCATGGGCTTGCCGGTGACGATGCGCGGCTCGGCGATGGGGGCGGGCGTGATGTCGTGCATGGAAAGAGGCTCCACGAGAGCGAGCGATGAGAGGTCGCGCCGGGCGCGCAATTCTTCCGGTGTGAGGCCGAATTGCTCGCGAAAGGCGCGGGTGAAGGCTTCGTGGGAGCCATAACCCCAGTCGAGCGCGACCGAGAGGATGTCGGGCGCACCGTCGGCGAGCTGGCGCGCCGCCTCCGACAGCCGTCGCTCGCGCACATAGCGCATCACCGAGCGGCCGGTCGCCACGCCGAAGGCGCGGCTGAGATGGAAGCGCGAGACGCCGCTGACCTCCGCGATCTCGTCGAGCGTGAGCTCGGCGGTGAAGCGGCTCTCGATGCACCAGATTGCTGCCTTGACCGGGTCCATGTTCTCTCCACGAAGCGCCGGCACCCTGGCGCCGGCAAGACCGCCGCGCTTGATCAGGATTGCTGTATATCCTAACCCGCCCGCAGCAGCCGGATCGCGACATCCCGCTCGAACAGATAGAGCAGCACCCGGATCGCCTGGCCGCGCGGCGTTTCCAGATGCGGGTCGCGCTCGATCAGCAATCGCGCGTCATCGCGCGCCGCTGCCAGCAGATCGCCGTCGATCTCCGGCCGGGCGATGCGCCAGTCGGGCGAGCCCGACTGCTTGGTGCCGAGGACCTCGCCTTCGCCACGCAGGCGCAGGTCCTCCTCGGCGATGCGGAAGCCGTCCTCCGTCTCGCGCATGATCGTGAGCCGCGCCTCGGCGATCGGCCCGAGCGGCCCCTTGTAGAGCAGCAGGCAGGTCGAGGCGGCCGAGCCACGTCCGATGCGGCCGCGCAACTGATGAAGCTGGGCGAGGCCGAAGCGCTCGGCATGCTCGATCACCATGACGCTGGCATTGGGGACGTCGACGCCGACCTCGATCACGGTGGTCGAGACGAGGATGCGGGTCTCGCCGGCGACGAAGGCGGCCATGGCGGCGTCCTTCTCGCGGCCGGGCATCTGGCCATGCAGCAAGCCGACTTTGTCGCCGAAGATTTCGCGTAGCGCCTCGTAACGCTCCTGTGCGGCGGCGACGTCGAGCGTGTCGGATTCCTGCACGAGCGGGCAGACCCAATAGGCCTGCGCGCCAGCCTCGACCGCCCGGCCGATGGCGCCGACGACTTCGTCATAACGCTCGGAGGAGACGGCGCGGGTGACGATCGGCTTCCGCCCCGCCGGCTTCTCCGAAAGGATCGAGATATCCATGTCGCCGAACCAGGTCAGCGAGAGCGTGCGCGGGATCGGCGTCGCGGTCATCACCAGCACGTCCACCGCTTCGCCCTTGGAGCCGAGCAGCAGGCGCTGATGCACGCCGAAGCGGTGCTGCTCGTCGACGACGGCAAGCGCGAGGTCATGGAAGGCGACGCCTTCCTGAAACAGCGCATGAGTGCCGACCGCGATGTCGATGGAGCCATCGGCCAGACCGGCGAGCACCTGCTTGCGGCCCGCGCCCTTCTCGCGCCCGGTCAGCAGGGCGAGCTTCAGGCCGGCCTTCTCTGCCAGCGGCGCCAGCCTCTCGGCATGCTGGCGGGCGAGGATTTCGGTCGGCGCCATCAGGACCGATTGCCGGCCGGCTTCTGCGGCGGCGGCCATCGCCATCAGCGCGACCACGGTCTTGCCGGAGCCGACATCGCCCTGGAGCAAGCGCAGCATCTTCTCCGGCTTGGCCATGTCGGAATGGATATCGGCGATGGCCTTGCGCTGGCCCTCGGTCAGCTCGAAGGGCAGGGCGGACTGGATGCGGAAGCGCACGCCCCCGTCGCCGGTGGTGGCGCGCCCCGCGACCTTCTTCTGCTGGCGGCGGACCAGCGCGAGCGCGATCTGGCTCGCCAGCAATTCGTCATAGCCGATGCGGCGCCGCGCGACCGTGTCGCCTTCGGCTGCCTTGCGATCGACCGGATGATGCAGGGCTTCGATTGCAGCGTGGAACGACGGGAAATCGCTCCTGGCGAGGAAGGTCGGGTCCTGCCATTCCGGCATCTCCGGGCAGCGCTCGGCCGCCGCCTGCACGGTCCGCATCATCATGCGCTGGCCGATGCCCTCGGTCAGCGGATAGACCGGCTCGAAGGCCGGCAGCGTCGCCGCGAGCTTCGGATCGAGGATGCGCTCGGGATGCACCATCTGGCGCATGCCCTCCCAGAGTTCGAGCTTGCCCGAGATCAGGCGATAGGCGCCGATCGGCAGGGTCTGCGCCAGATGCCGGGAATCGGCATGGAAGAAGACGAGCGTGACGTCGCCGGTCTCGTCCTCGACGATGATGCGATAGGGCGCCTTCTTGCCGGCAGGCGCCGCGCGATGCTCGCTGACGCGGGCCGTGAAGGTCGCGACGTCGCCGATCGGCGTATCGGCGATAGAGGGGCTCGGCCGCCGGTCGACGGCGCCGGTGGGCAATTGGAACATCAGGTCGACGACGCGGGCGGGGTGCGCCTCGTCGCCGAGGAAACGGTCCAGCACCTTGCCGAGCTTGGGCCCGACGCCGGAAAGCGTCGTGACGGGGGCGAAGAGCGGATCGAGGATCGAGGGGCGCAAGACGTCTCGGCACTTGTCAGGAGCGCGAAGATCGCAGCCGCTTCGCCGCTGACTTCGCCAGGTTGCGTCGCTATATAGCCTGCTCAGGCAGGCTCCGCGACGGGGCCGGCCCAATCATCATTGCGCCGTCCCCCAAGGTTTTTGCCCGAGGTTCCCATGTCCGGCTCGACCCGCTCCAGCGCCGATCTCGACCCGCGCCGCCGCAAGATCCTGTTCCGCGCCTGGCATCGCGGCATGCGCGAGATGGATCTCATCATGGGCCGCTTCGCCGACGACGCCATCGCCGGTTTCAGCGATGCCGAGCTCGACGAGTTCGAGCGCCTGATCGAGGTCTTGGACCGCGATCTGCTGAGCTGGGTGACCGGGGAGGCGCCCGTGCCGGAGAACTACGACACGGAACTGTTCCGCAAGCTCAAGGCTTTCCACACCCACGACAAGCCGATTCATGTGTAGCACTGGTGAAGTGCGCGCTGTCGTCCCGGGCGTAGCGAAGCGCCGATCCGGGATGACCTCGGACACTTGAGAAAACGACGATTTCGATGAGCATTCCTCCCCCAAGCCAGATCGCCAAGCCGCAGCTCGACCGCCTGCTCGATGCGCTGAACCGTGGCGACAAGCCGACGCTCGCCGGCGTGCCGGATGGCTTCGACGCCGTCGTCCTCGCCGACCTGACCCGCGCCCGCGCCAAGAAGGGTGAGGGACCGGCGCTGCTCGTCTTCATCGCACGTGATGGCCAGCGCCTGCAGGTGCTTGAGAACGCGCTGCAATTCGTCGCGCCGGACCTGGAGGTAATGAGCTTCCCGGCCTGGGACTGCCAGCCCTATGACCGCGTCTCGCCCGCGCCCGCCATCGTCGCGCACCGGATGACGACGCTGTCGCGCCTCGCCAAGACCAAATCGGGCGAGCGGCCGCGCCTGCTGCTAACCACCGTCAACGCCGCGCTCCAGCGCGTTCCGGCCTTCGGCAAGGTGGCGTCGGAGAGCTTCTCGGCGGCGCCCGGCAACATGGTCGATATCGAGGAGCTGGCGCGCTGGCTCGACATCAACGGCTATCTGCGGACCTCGACCGTGCGCGAGACCGGCGAATTCGCCGTGCGCGGCGGCATCGTCGACCTGTTCCCGCCGGGCATGCCGGCGCCGATCCGGCTCGACTTCTTCGGCGACACGCTCGAATCGATCCGCACCTTCGATCCGGAGACGCAGCGTACCACCGGGCAATTGCGCGGGCTCGACCTCGTGCCGATGTCCGAGGCGCAGATGACGAGCGAGAGCATCCGCCGCTTCCGCCAGTCCTATATCTCGACCTTCGGCACGCCCGGCCGCGACGACACCCTCTATGAAGCCGTCAGCGAAGGCCGCCGCCCCGCCGGGCTGGAGCACTGGCTGCCGCTGCTGGCGGAAAAGCTCGACACGCTCTTCACCTATCTGCCCGACGTGCCCCTGGTGCTCGACCATCAAGCCGAGGACGCGGTCGGTGAGCGCATCAGCCTGATCAAGGACTATTACGACGCCCGCAAGGCTGCGCTGGAGCAGGGCGGGGGCGGCGGCATTCCCTACAAGCCGTTGCCGCCGGACGCGCTCTATCTCTCGCCGGGCGACTGGCGCGCGGTGATCGATGGTTCCGGCGTCGCGACGCTCACGCCGTTCCATCTGCCCGACAGCGAAGGCAAGCTCATCCTCGATCTCGGCGGCAAGCAGGGCCGCAGCTTCGCGGCCGAGCGCGCGGGCGAGTCCGGCAGCGTCTTCGAGGCCGCCGTCGCCCATGTGAGGGCCCTGGAGGCCGACGGCAGGCGCGTCATCCTCGCCGCGTGGTCGGAAGGCTCGCGCGAGCGGCTCGCGCATGTGCTCGAAGACCACGGGCTGAAGAGCGTCCAGATGACCGGCTCGCTGCGCGCGGCCTTCGATCTCAAGCCCGGCACGGTCGCGCTCGCGGTCTGGGGTTTCGAGACCGGCTTCGAGGCCGGACGCCTTGCTGTGATCGGCGAGCAGGACATCCTGGGCGATCGCCTCGTCCGTCCGCGCCGCAAGACCAGGCGCCCGCAGGACTTCATCGCGGAGCTCTCGTCGCTCGCGCCGGGCGATCTCGTCGTCCATGTCGACCACGGCATCGGCCGCTTCATCGGCCTGCAGTCGATCACGGCGGCCGGCGCGCCGCATGACTGCCTCGAAATCCATTATGCCGGCGATTCCAAGCTGTTCCTGCCGGTCGAGAACATCGAACTGCTATCCCGCTACGGCTCGGAGGACACGGAGGTCCAGCTCGACCGTCTGGGTGGTGGCGGCTGGCAGGCGCGCAAGGCCAAGCTCAAGCAGCGCATCCGCGAGATGGCCGGCAAGCTCATCCAGATCGCGGCGGCGCGCGCGCTCAAGGAGGCACCGCGCCTCGTGCCGCCGGCCGGCGTCTATGACGAGTTCATCGCCCGCTTCCCCTATGAGGAGACCGAAGACCAGCAGAACACCATCGATGCGGTCCTGGACGATCTCGCGGCCGGGCGCCCGATGGACCGCCTCGTCTGCGGCGATGTCGGCTTCGGCAAGACCGAGGTCGCGCTGCGCGCCGCTTTCGCTACTGCACTCAACGGCAAGCAGGTCGCGGTTGTCGTGCCGACGACGCTGCTCGCGCGCCAGCATTACAGGAACTTCGCGGATCGATTTGCCGGCTTGCCGGTCAATGTCGGGCAGGCCTCGCGCTTCGTCGGTTCGGCCGATCTCAAGGCGGTGAAGCAGGGCGCCAGGGACGGCACGATGGATATCGTGGTCGGCACGCACGCGCTGCTCGGCAAGGGCGTCGACTTCAAGGATCTCGGCCTCGTCATCGTCGACGAAGAGCAGCATTTCGGCGTCGCCCATAAGGAGAAGCTGAAGGAAATGCGCGCCGAGGTTCACATGCTGACGCTGACCGCGACGCCGATCCCGCGCACGCTCCAGCTCGCCATGACCGGTGTACGCGAGCTCTCGATCATCGCGACGCCGCCGGTCGATCGCCTCGCGGTGCGCACCTTCGTCACGCCGTTCGACCCGCTGATCGTGCGCGAGGCGCTATTGCGCGAGCGCTATCGCGGCGGGCGCAGCTTCTATGTCGTGCCGCGCATCGAGGATATCGCCGACGTCAAGGACTTCCTCGACAAGCAGGTGCCGGAATGCAAGGTCGGCATCGCCCATGGCCAGATGGCGGCGGGCACGCTGGAAGACGTGATGACGGCCTTCTACGAGGGCCAGTACGATATCCTGCTCTCGACCACGATCGTCGAGTCGGGCCTCGATATCCCGACCGCCAACACGCTGATCGTCCATCGCGCCGACATGTTCGGCCTCGCCCAGCTCTATCAGCTCCGCGGCCGTGTCGGCCGCTCGAAGACGCGCGCCTATGCGCTCTTCACCGTGCCGGCCAACCGCAAGCTGACCGAGCAGGCCGACAAGCGCCTCAAGGTCCTGCAATCGCTCGATACGCTGGGCGCGGGTTTCCAGCTCGCCAGCCACGATCTCGACATCCGCGGCGCCGGCAACCTGCTCGGCGACGAGCAGTCCGGCCATATCAAGGAGGTCGGCTACGAGCTCTACCAGCAGATGCTGGAGGAGGCGGTGGCGGCGCTCAAGGCCGGCATCGAGTTCGAGACCGAGACACAATGGTCGCCGGCGATCCAGGTCGGCGCGCCCGTCATGATCCCCGAGCACTATGTCGCCGACCTGACGTTGAGGCTGACGCTCTACAAGCGCCTCTCGACCATGGACGACGATGGCGAATTGCAATCCTTCGGCGCCGAATTGGTCGATCGCTTCGGCCCGCTGCCGGAGGAGGTCAACCAGTTGCTGGAGATCGTCGCGATCAAGGCGCTTTGCAAGCGCGCCAATGTCGAGAAGGTCGAGGCCGGGCCGAAGGGCATCATCGTCGCCTTCCGCAACAACGAATTCGCCAATCCGGAAGGGCTGGTCGGCTTCGTCGCCAAGCAGGGCACGCTGGCCAAGGTTCGCCCCGACATGCGCGTCGTCTTCATCGACGATTTCGACACGGTCGAGCAGCGCCTGAAGGCCACGCGCCGGCTGCTGACCGATCTCGCGCGGATCGCCGAAAGGAAGAAGGCCGCCTAGGGCGCCGGTTGGAACGAGATCCCGAGCGCGCCTTCAGGCGAAGATGACCTTGCGGAATCGGGCGAGGGCGAAGCCGAAATAGGCGGCACCGATCGTGATGATCTTGGCGATCTCGGGCCAGACAACGTCGAGACCGGCGCCGCGATACAGAACGCCCTGCGAGAAGGTGACGAAATGCGGCGTCGGGGAGAGCGTCCGCATGGTCCATTGCAGCCAGGTCGGCATGCTTTCCATCGGTGTCGTCGCACCCGACAGCAACTGGGTGACAACGAAGACAGGGATGGCGAGCAGGCCGAACTGGCCCATGGTCGTGGCGAGCGTGCCGAGCAGTATCCCGAGCGCAGCCACCGTGAAGGCATAGATCGCGCTGCCGAGGACGAACAGCAACAGCGATCCGGCGATCGGTACGCCCAGTGCCCATTCGACCACGACGACAAGCGAGGCGACCGCCGCCAGCAGGATGACGAGCGCGTTCGCGACGATTTTCGCCAGCATGATCTCGATCGGCGTGACCGGCATCACCAGCAGGTGCTCGACCGTGCCCTGCTCGCGCTCGCGGATCAGGGCCGCGCCGGTCAGCACGATCGTCAGCAGCGTGATGTTGTTGAGGATCTGCATCACCGAGCTGAACCAGCCCGAGTCGAGATTGGGGTTGAAGCGGGCGCGCACGACCAGATTGATCGGCAGAGAGGTGACGGTCTCTCGCCCGGCCTTCCTGTTGGCAATCTCCTGCGCGATGATCTGCTGGATATAGACGGCGCCGTTGCCGGCTTGCGTCATCGCCGTGGCGTCGATGTTGAGCTGCACCGAGGTCTGCCGTCCGGCCAGCAGATCGGCCTGGAAGTTCGGCGGTATTTCCAGCACGAAGACCAGGCGGCCGGAATTCATCTCGCTGTCGATCTCGCTGGCACCGATCTGCCGGGAGATCTTGAACAGCGGCGGGCCGAAGGCCCCCAGCAGCGTCCGCGACAGCTCCGAGCGATCCTCGTCGACAATGCCGATCGTCAGATCACGGGCTTCGAGCTTGACGCTTGTCGCCACAGTGTAGACCGCAATGCTGAAGGTGTAGGCGACCAGGATCAGCATCACCGGATCGGCCCTGATGCTGCGCAATTCCTTCACCACGAGGCGCAGGATGTTCTGAACGTGCGTCGCGATGCCGGCCATCTCAGGCTTCCTGCTTGCGCAGCCCGAGCTGCGCGACGACGAGGAAAAGCAGGAAGAAGCCGGCAAGGACGAGGAGATTGGGCCAGAGTTCGGCGGCCCCGAGGCCCTTGGTGAAGACACCGACGCTGACGGGCTGGTACCACGCCGGGGGCAGGCTCGTGCCGATCAGGCGGCCGCCGCCCGAAAGCGAGGCGACCGGCACCATCAGCCCGGAGAAATTGACGGCCGGGATGATCGACAGGATCGCCGTAGCGAAGACGGCCGAGACCTGCGTGCGCGTGAAGCTGGAGATCAACTGACCGAAGCCGGTCGTCGCGGAGACATAGAGCAGGGTCGCCAACAGCAATGTCCACGCCGAGCCTTTGATCGGCACAGCGAAGACCGTCAGGGCGATCACCACGAGCATCAGGAAGCTGCCCATCGCCACGCCGATATAGGGCAGCTGCTTGCCGAAGAGGAACTCGAAGCGGCTGATCGGCGTCGAGCGGAAATTCGCGATCGAGCCGGTCTCCTTCTCGCGTACGACGCCGATGGCCGACATGATCGCCGGAATGACGATCAGCATCAGCATGATCACGCTCGGCACCATCGCATTGGCGCTCTTGAAGTCTTGATTGTAGCGGAAGCGGGTCTCGATCGTCACCGGCTCCGGCGCATGGCTTGACGCAGCGTGACCGGCCGCGAAGCCCTGCGCATATTGCGTGGCGAGGCCCGTCACGTAGCCCCGCGTCGTCTCGGCCCGGAACGGCATGGCACCGTCGAGCCAGACGGACAGCTCCGGAACACGTCCGCTCATCAGGTCGCGGCCGAAGGAGGGCGGAATCTCGATCGCCAGCTGCAACTCGCCGCTCCTGAGCCGCCGGTCGAGCTCGTCTGCGGAGGCGATCGGTGGCCGCTCGTCGAAATACCGCGAGCTGGAGAAGGCCTCGACCAGTTGCCGGCTCTCCATCGACTTGTCCTGGTCGAACGTCGCGAACTTCAGATTCTCGACGTCGAAGGAAATCCCGAATCCGAACGCCAGCATCAGGAGCAACGGGCCGAGGAAGGCGAAGCTCAGCCGGATCGGGTCGCGCAGCAGCTCCATCGTCTCGCGGCGGGTGCAGGCCCAGAGCCGGCGCGGGTCGAAGCGGCGGGCCGGCGGAAGCGGCCGTGCCGCGGCGGCAGGAGGCGCAGCCGGCACGTCCGATGAATCCGCGATGCCGGCAGCCTCCTTGAGATAGGCGATGAAGGCCTCTTCCAGGGTCCCTGCGCCGCGGCTTCGAACCAGCTCCTGCGGCGTGCCGACTGCCAGTACCTTGCCGGCATGCATGAAGGAGATGCGGTCGCAGCGTTCCGCCTCGTTCATGAAGTGCGTCGACAGGAAGATGGTGACGCCGTCGTCGCGGGAAAGATCGATCAGCGTGCGCCAGAATGCGTCGCGCGCGATCGGATCGACGCCCGATGTCGGTTCGTCGAGGATGAGCATGGCCGGCCGGTGCAGCACCGCGACTGCGAGCTGAAGGCGCTGGCGGATGCCGAGCGGCAGGCTGTCGGGCCGCTCGCCCGCGACGCCTTCGAGATCGAAGCGGGCCAGAAGCTCGGCGATCCGGCCGGGGATCTCGGCGGGCGGCAGATGGTAGAGCTCGGCGTGCAGCACCAGGTTCTGCCGGACCGTCAGTTCCGTGTAGAGCGAAAAGGCCTGCGACATGTAGCCGACGTTGCGCCGCGTCTCCATGTCGTCGGCCGCGAGCGGCTGGCCAAACAGCTTCGCCGTGCCCTCGCTCGCCGGCAGCAGGCCGGTCAGCATCTTCATCGTGGTCGACTTGCCGCAGCCGTTCGAGCCGAGGAAACCGAAGATTTCGCCGCGTCCGATGCGAAAGCTGACGTGATCGACCGCGACGAAGTCGCCGAAGCGCCGCGTCAGGCCTTCCGCCTCGATCGCGGGCGTCGCATCGTCGCTCGTCACCCGCGGCCGCAGTTCGACCTCACGATGCTGGGCGCGCTTGGCTTCCGGCAGCAGCGCGACGAAGGCGGCGTCCAGGGTCGGTTGCCCGGCCTGCTCCCGGAGCTCGGCCGGGGTGCCGGTCGCGATCGCGCGCCCATCGTCCATGGCGACCAGCCAGTCGAAGCGCTCCGCCTCTTCCATATAGGCGGTGGCGACAACGACGCTCATTCCGGGCCGGCGGGCACGGATCGTGTCGATCAGATCCCAGAATTGCCCGCGCGACAGCGGATCGACGCCGGTGGTCGGTTCGTCGAGCACCAGCAGGTCGGGATCGTGAATCAGGGCGCAGCATAGCGAGAGCTTCTGCTTCATACCGCCCGAGAGCTTGGCGGCCGGCCGGCTCTCGAAGGGGTCGAGCCCCGTTGCCCGCAACAGCTCGTCGATGCGGCTGCGGCGTTCGGCTCCGCCTTGTCCGAACAGCCGCGCGTGAAAGTCGATGTTCTCGAAAACCGAGAGTGTCGGATAGAGATTCCGTCCAAGCCCCTGGGGCATGTAGGCGATGCGTCCGCGCCGCGCCTCCCGCTCGGCCGTGACGGCGAGGTCGCCGCCGAGCGCGTGAACGCTGCCCTGCTGGATCGCCCGTACGCCGGCGATGAGCGCGAGGAGCGTCGACTTGCCGACGCCGTCGGGTCCGATCACACCGATCATGCGCCCCGCAGGGAGGTCGATAGTCAGATCATCGAGGGCCGTCACCTTGCCGTAACGATGGGTGACGCGCATGAGCCGGGCAGCAGGTCCCGCTTCGGTCATGGCAGCTTCACGGCGAGCGAGTCGGGCCATTTTGCGGAGGGCGAGGTGCGGACGAAGCCGAGGCCGCGCACGCCGGTCTTCACCTGCCGGTGATACTTGGCCAGCAAATCCCGGTCGAGCTGGAGTTTGATGCGGAAGACCAGCTTCTCGCGCTCCTCGGCGGTTTCGACGGCCTTCGGCGTGAACTGGGCATCCGCGGCCACGAAACTGACGGTTGCCGGAATCACGTATTGCGGCACCGGATCGAGTATGATCCGGGCTTCGTCACCGAGCGCGAGCTGCCCGGCCTGGGCTGCCGGGAGATAGATCGTCATGTAGACGTCGGAGAGGTCGAGGATGGTGACGATCCGCGTCCCGGCCGCCACGACCTCGCCGGTGCGGGCGAGTTGATACTGCACCCGCCCGCTGCGTGGCGCCACCAGAACGAGATCGACGAGGATCGCCTTGATCTGCTCGGCATCGGCCTCGGAAGCGCGGATCGCGAACTGAGCCTGGTCCCGTTGCGCCTCGGCGGCGCGCAGGGCGGCGTCTGCAGCGTCGGCCTTTGCCGAGCGCTGCTCGTCGACTTGCTTGCTGAGATATCCCTTCGCGACCAGCTCCTTGCCACGCTCGGCATCGGTCCGTGCGAGGATCTGGTCGCTCTTGCGCTGCGCGATCAGCGCCTCGGCCTCGGCGAGCGCCTGGCGGGCCCGCAGGACCTGCGCCTGCGCCGAGCGCAGCTGTGCTTCGTATTCGGGCGAGGAGATCCGCGCGACCACCTGGCCGGCGGTGACCTCGTCCCCCTCCCGAACCGTTACCTCCGCCAGACGCCCTGCATATTTCGACGCGACGTCGACCTGCGTCGCCTCGATCCGGCCATTGGTCTTCACGATGCCTTCGGGCATGGTGTCGCCGCGCAACCTTTCGATCAACGCCTTGATGCGCGATTGCGCCTGGGCAGCGGGCGCAGCCAGGACGGCCACGGCGAGAATGGCTGCCGCTACGGCTCGCAAGCGTCGCATCTGGCTTCTCCGGCAAAGGGGCGGAAACGGCTTTCCTTCGCGTCATCACTAGCATGCGACGGGCCGATGAAGCCAAGTCGCCGGCCGATGGCTGGCATCGAATTCGAGCCGGGATCATAGAGACTGCGACGCGCCCGAACGCGCGTCCGCGCCTGTCGGCAGAAACCAGGCGACCGGAAGCGTCGAGCCTCGGCAGGGCGTCCTTCTGCGGATCACGCCATCGTCAGAATGCGCTCGATCTCGTCGACCGGATGCTTGGTCAGGTCCTTGTCGACCTCGGCCAGGATGCGGGAGCGCAGATCGTCGTCCAGATGCTGCCGCAGCATCGCGAGCATCCGCGGCGGCGCGACCAGTACGATGTCTTTCGCCGAGCCCGAGCGCTGCGCAAGCCGCAGCGCCGAGACGGTGTCGCGGGCGAACTGGTTTTCGGCCAGTTCGTGCCAATCGGTCTCCTGCGTGGCACTGGTCGGGGCGACGGCGTTCTGGATGCGGCCCGGCCGGTCGGCTCCTTGCTCCGAGTTCGGCGGATTCGCCGGGGCTTCCCGCACCTGCTCGACCTTCAGGCTTGGCTGGGCGGTGCCTCCGTCATTGCGAAGGAACAGGGCCTTGCGGGCGTCGCAGACGGCCACCCAGGCGTCATGGGGGATCATCAGGTTCATGGCGCGGCTCCTTGTCTGGGAATGGCCCGGGACACGGCAACTATCCGGCTGGCCGCCCCGTCTGCCTTGATCCAGCGCAAAGGGAACGCGGCAAGCGGCAATTTGATCATTCTCAAGGCGCATTTGGGCGCGGCGTGGTTCGGAAAGGGTGGTGTGGCAAGGCTGTTTGCCCGGCAGCAGGCGGCGGCGCAGGAGGTCGAGGATGACGGACCCTGACAGCCAGCGCGAAGGCGAGATCCGCCTGTACTTTCACGGTGCGGCCGGGGCGGTCACCGGCTCCTGTTTCGCACTCCGCACCGGAGAGGCTCACCTGCTGGTCGATTGCGGGCTGTTCCAGGGCTCCAAATCCGAAAAGGAGCTCAACTACCGATCGTTCCCCTTCGATCCTGCCGCTCTGGATGCCGTGCTCCTGACCCATGCCCATATCGATCACAGCGGGCTGCTGCCGAAATTGACGAAGGACGGCTTCAGGGGACCGATCTTCGCGACATCGGCGACCATCGATCTCTGCTCGGTGATGCTGGCCGATTCGGGCCATGTCCAGGAGGCCGAAGTCGAACAGCTCAACCGACGCAATGCCCGCCGCGGCTTGCCTCCGGTTCAGGCGATCTACGACGCCGAGCAGGCCCAGGCGACCCTTACCCAGTTTCGCGCCGTTCCGCTCGGCGCCCCGGTCTCGGTCGCCCGCGGTATGCGCGCCCGGTTTTGGGATGCCGGGCACCTGCTCGGCTCCGCTTCCATCGAGGTCGAGATCGACAGGGCGGGCGAGGCGCCGCTGCGCCTGCTCTTTTCCGGTGATATCGGCTCGAGTCTCGCACCTTTCCACGGCGCCCCGACGGGCCCTCGGGGCATCGATCACCTGATCTGCGAGTCGACCTATGGCGATGTCGATCGGCAGGAGGTAACGCTCGATCAACGCCTGAATGTCCTGCAGGGCGAGGTCGCGGCTGCGGCACGCGCGTCCGGCGCGATGCTCATTCCCTCCTTCGCGGTCGAGCGCACGCAGGAGCTGCTCGTCGACCTCGTTCGCCTGATGAAGGCGGGCGCGATCCCGAGCGCGCCGATCTTCGTCGATTCACCGCTCGCGACCAGGGCCAGTGCAGTGTTCGAAAACCATGCCGGCGCGATGGCTGGCGGGGACGCGCTGCGTGAGGCCCTCCGGGACTCCCGAGTCCGTTTCACGGAATCGGTCGAGCAGAGCAAGGCCATAGCCCGCATCCGGGGCTTCCATATCGTGATTGCGGCGAGCGGGATGTGCGACGCCGGGCGGATCCGGCATCATCTCAAGGAATGGTTGTGGCGCGACAGTGCCACGGTGCTTTTCGTCGGGTTCCAGGCTCAGGGAACGCTGGGCCGGATCCTGCTCGACGGAGCCCGCCGGGTCCGGATCATGGGGGAGGACGTGCGGGTGAAGGCCCGCATCCGCTCGGTCGACATCTATTCGGGCCATGCCGACGGGCCCCAGCTCGCCGCCTGGATCGCCGAGCGCCGGCCCATATCGGGCTCGGTCTTCCTGACGCACGGCGAGACCCATGCCATCGAAGGCCTGCGCCAAAGAGTGAAAGCGCTCGATGACGATCTCGATGTCGTCGCGCCCACGCTGGACAGCGCCTTTGCACTCACGGGGACAACCTCGCGCCAGATCGGCGGTCCGGTGCGGAGCGCGGCTGAAAGCGCCGGCCGCCTCGACTGGCACAACGAGCTCTCCAGCCTGATCCTCGATATCGACGAGGAGATGTCGCAGGCAGCCGACGAGCGCGCCCGCAAGCAGATCGTCCGCCGCCTCCGGAAGGCGCTGGAGTCCGAGTAGGCGGTGCTTTCGAGGGGGCTGCAGGTCAGCGGGAGAGGATCTCCCGAACCAGGCTCGCGAACGCCCGTAGATGAAGCCAGAATGAAAAGGCGGGCTTCTCGTCGAGCTCGTTGACGATCAGAGTGCCGCGTCCGCCGCGCCACGACGGCAAGGAGCGCCTGATCCTGGCGATCCAACCGGATTGCTGTCCTTCTGGCATCCTGAGGCTCTTCACCATAAGACCGGGCTCCATATTTCGCCCGAAGGTCATCGCCTGTCCTTGATCGGGGTCAAGGATGAGCCTCGCAACCGCCCGGGCGGGCGGATCAAGGTTCCAGCGCCGAGCGGCTCAACTTGAGGAATGTCAAGGCTCGTCCAGTTCGATTGGGGAATGATCGCGCACCGAAGAGGAACCTCGTGATGCAGACCGCCAGCCAGAACGAAACGATCTGCTTTCTCGGATCGTCCAGGGCCTTTGGCGATTGTGCCGACTGCATGGAGATGGTCTCCACTCACATCTCCGTCGTGCTGTTGATCGGCGCCCGCGCCCTCAAGCTGAAGCGCCCGGTCAAGTTGCCCTATGTCGATCTGTCGACGCCCGAACTGCGATTGGCGATGAGCGAGCATGAGCTGATGCTGAACCGCCGGACAGCACCGGATCTGTATCGCGCGGTCCATCGCATCACCCGCGAGCGCAGCGGTGCTCTTGCGCTGAACGGAGAGGGCGAGCTGGTCGAGGCCGTGCTCGAAATGAAGCGCTTCGACAACAATTTCCTGTTCGATCGGCTGGCGGAGAGGGGGCGCCTGACCGCCGGCGACATGGCCGAGCTGGCAGCCGTCATCGCCCGGTTCCATCAGGCGGCGGCCGTCTGCACGGACGGCGACGGCGCGGCGCGGATGGAGCGCGTCCTCACCATCAACGAGCGGGCTTTCGCGCTGGCGAAAATCCTGCCCAACGACGAAGTCGAGCCCGTGATCGCGGATTGCCGGGCCGCGCTGGCACGGCATGCCGGCTTGCTTGACCAGAGGGCTCGCGGCGGAAGGGTGCGGCGCGGGCATGGCGACCTGCACCTGCGCAATATCTGCTCGGTCGACGGAAGGCCGCTGCTCTTCGATTGCCTGGAGTTCGATGAGGATTTGGCGACAGTCGACATCCTCTACGATCTCGCCTTCGTTCTGATGGACCTCTGGCATCGCAAGCTCGAACCGCTCGCGAATGTCCTCTTTAACCGCTATCTCGATATGCTCGGCGATGAAGGGGGCCTGCGTCTGCTGCCCTTCTTCATGGCGGTAAGGGCTGCCGTGCGCGCACATGTCGTCGCGGTCGATGACAGCAGGCCGGAAGCCGAGCGACTGGCCGAGTCGCGTGCCTATCTCGCGCTCTGCCGGAACCTGTTGCGGCCGCAATCGCCGCTCCTCCTGGCGATCGGCGGCTATTCGGGTTCGGGCAAGTCGACGCTCGCTGCGAGATTGGCACCGACGCTCGGGCCAGCCCCGGGCGCGCGCATTGCCGCGAGCGACCGACTGCGGAAGAAACTGTGCGGCGTGGCCGCCGAGACGCGCCTGTCGGCGGAAGCCTATGCCGCCGATGTCTCGGCCCGCACCTACCGCGCCATGATGCAGTCCGCCGAGGAGGCTCTGATGCAGGGACATGCAGCCATCGCCGATGCGGTCTTCGACCGTCGCGCGGAGCGCGAGCGCATCGGGGAGGTGGCTCGTTGCGTCGGCGTGCCGTTCTGCGGCCTTTGGCTGCAGGCGCCGCAGCAAATGCTTGTCCATCGCGTGGAGGCACGCCGCGGCGACCCCTCCGACGCCACGCCGGATGTCGTGCTGGCGCAGGTTGCCCGCCATGGGGCCGCGACGGAATGGACCCGGATCTCCGCGCGGGAGGAGATGGAGGTGGTCGCGACCGCCGCGCTGGCGGCAATCGGCTCTCATACCGGGGCGGCTGCGATCTGGCCGAACCCGTCCTGTGCCCGGCCGGAGGCCCTGTGTCTGCCGTGACCGCGACCGATGATTCTGGACGTAGGTTCAGTCGAGCAGAGAGCGCAGGCGCGCCGCCAGTTCCTTGGAGGTGTACGGCTTCTTCAGCCAGCTGCCTTCGGCCAGCTCGCGTCCGGCAAGGCTGGGTTCGGCGTAGCCCGAGGTGAAGAGGACCTTCAGGTCGGGGCGCAGCATGCGCGCCTCCCGTGCGAGCTCGTCGCCGAACATGCCGCCCGGCATGACGATATCGGTGAAGAGGAGGCTGATCTCCGGATGCGTGGCGATGAGAGCCAGCGCCTCGCGTCCAGTCGCCGCCTGGATGACGCGATAGCCTTCCTCCTCGAGGCGGGCGACGACGACCTTGCGGACCCGCGCATCGTCCTCGACCACGAGGATGCATTCGTCCGGACCCGGCTTCGAAACCGGAACCCGGCCGCTATTCTCGGCCTCGGGCTCAGCTTCCGCTTGCGCCGTCGGAAGGAACAGCCGCACGGTCGTGCCTTCGCCGAGTTCGCTGTAAAGCTGAACATGGCCGCCGGATTGCCGGGCAAAGCCATAGACCATGCTCAGCCCCAACCCGGTGCCTGCGCCTACGCTCTTGGTGGTGAAGAACGGCTCGAAGGCGCGTTGCTTCACGTCTTCGCTCATGCCGGCACCCGTATCGGAGATGCTGATCAGGACGTAGTCGCCCAGCCGCACCTGCGGATACATCCGGACATAGTCGGCATCGAGATGGATGCGCGCGATCTCGACCCTGAGCCGCCCGCCCCGCGGCATGGCATCGCGCGCATTCAGCGCGAGATTCAGCAATGCGTTCTGCAACTGGGTCGTATCGACGAGGGCCGTGAGGGTGCGGCCCGTCACGACGGTCTGCAGCTCGATCGTTTCGCCGAGCGTCCGGCGCAGCAGATCCGTGAATTTCGATACGAGCTGCCCGATATCCGTCAGCCTGGCATGGAGGGCCTGGCGCCTTCCGAAGGCGAGGAGCTGGCTCGTGAGCCTGGCGCCGTCATCGGCGGCAGCCTGCGCCTCCTGCAGCAATTCGCGCAGCCTGCCGTCCTGGAGCCTGCGCTCGATCATCTCGAGATTCCCGCTGATGACAGTCAGCAGGTTGTTGAAATCATGGGCGATCCCGCCGGTGAGCTGGCCGATGGCTTCCATCTTCTGGGATTGCCGCAACTCCTCTTCCATCCGGTGCCGGCTGGTCAGGTCGCGGATGAAGCCGGTGAAAATCCGCTTGCCGCTGGCGGCAGCCTCGCCAACCGCCAGCTCCATGGGAAAGGTGGTTCCGTCCTTGCGCAGGCCGGTCACCACGCGCCCGAACCCGATGATGCGGCGCTCCCCGGTCGCCAAGTAGCGGCCGATATAGCCGTCATGCCGGTCGCGGTCGGGGTTCGGCATCAGGATCTTGACGTTCTGTCCGCAGACCTCCGTCGCGGCATAGCCGAAGAGTTTTTCGGCAGCCTTGCTGAACGAGATCATGATGCCGGCCTCGTCGATCACCACCATCGCCTCCGGCACGGTCTCGAGGATCGAGAGCAGGTGCGATTGGCGCGCGGCGAGATCGGCCTGGGCGTATTTCAGGCCGCTGATGTCGATATTCGTCGCGAGGACGATCGGCTGCTCCGGAATCTTGCTGCTGATGATCATCCAGCGGCTCACGACGACGATCGTGCGGCCGCTTCGGTGGCGCTGGGTCAGCTCTCCCTTCCAGCTGCCGGATTGCCGCAGTTCCGAGAGGACTTCGTCGAAAGGCCGAGGGAATTCGGTCTTGAGCAGATCTCCGACATGCTGGCCCAGCGCTTCCTTCGCGGTCCAGCCGTAGAGGTCTTCGCATCCGCTGCTCCAGCGGAGGATGCGGCCGTCGAGCGTCGAGGCGATGATGTTGGCGTCGTCAAGGACCTGGACGATCTCGTCCAGGCTTCGCTGGCTGATGGCTCTTGGTCTGCCTCTCGCCGTCACCCGACACCCGTCAATGCGATCGCCCGACGCTTCGATCGAGTGGGGCGCGGCCCCGATCATCGTACGCGTCGATGCCCTCGGCAAGGCTCCTCAGCAGGGCCGGCTGGCAGATGGCGAAGCGATAGCGGGCGATCGCGCGGATCACGCCCCGGTTGATCAGGCTCGTCATCGTTCGCGAAACCGTCTCGATCGTCAGGCCGAGATAATCCGCCATGTCGACGCGGCTCATCGGAATTTCGATCACATGGGCTGGCTCGGCCTCGTTTCCGGCACGGCGTGTGAGGGCAAGCAGGAGATCGCAGACTCGCTCCTCGGCGTTCTTGCGGGCAAGCAGCACCGTTCTCGCCTGGGCGCTGGCCATCTCCCGGCACAGCCAGTCGACGAATTGCGGCCGCAGCGCCTCCGAGCCGTCGACTGCCTGGCGAAAGCGATTCCGCCCGAGACGGCGCAGCTTCACCTCGCAGACGGCTTCGGCATCGCCGAGATAGTACTCGGACGCCGAAATGCCGAAGATCTCGCCCGGGTAGAAGAAGCCGGTGATGACGCGGCTGCCGTCACCGAGGACTTTGACGACGCGCAGGATGCCCGACACGATCTTGAAGACATGCGTCGCCGGATCGCCTTCGCGGCAGATCGTCGCGCCACGCTCGAACGTTTCGAGCGGCAGTTGGCTGAAGAGGCCCAGCAGGCTCGGCTGGGGGCGATCATTCGCGATGACCGCGAACCGGGAAGGCTGTCGGGACACCGCATTTGAAACAAGCATGACTCTGTCCTCCACCTCAGGCTGATGAAGGGGAGGAAAGCCACGGCGGATGGCAAGGAAACGGTCCGCATGTTAGCGTATGTGTAAATTTGTTACCGAGTGTAACACTCGACCTGTGACCTCTCGGGTGCAGTTTGCCATGGCCGAGCTGACATCTCGCAGCGCCCATATTCTGGTCGTCGACGACGATCCGCGCATCCGTCAGATGCTGACGCGCTATTTCGAGGAGGAGGGCTATCAGGTCAGCGCAGTCGCCGACGGTCGCGGCATGCGCGACAGCCTGCAGCGGCTTGCGATTGATATCGTCCTGCTCGACCTGATTCTGCCTGGCGGCGAGGACGGGCTCATGCTGGCGCGCGAGGTCCGCGCGAAGTCGAACGTGCCGATCATCATGCTGACCGGTCGCGATGACGTCGTCGATCGCATCGTGGGGTTGGAAATCGGCGCGGACGACTACATCGCCAAGCCGTTTCACCTGCGGGAGGTTCTGGCGCGGTTGCGCACTGTGCTGCGCCGGAATCAACCGTATCCGCTAGAGGCGATGGATGCCGAGGATGGCAGGGTCATCAGGTTCAGCGGCTGGCGGCTGGACCCGCAGCAGCGCCGGCTTGTGGCGCCGGAAGGCGCGGATGTTCCGCTCACGACCGGAGAGTTCGACATCCTTTTGGTAATGGCCCGGCATCCGGGGCGCGTCTTCTCGCGCGACACCCTGATGAACCTGACGCGCGGTCGCAATTACGAAGCCTTCGATCGCGCCATCGATGCCCAGATTGCGCGCCTGCGCAAGAAGATCGAGGCCGGCGGCCACGCATCGCCGCTGATCAAGTCGGTGCGCGGCGTCGGCTACGTGTTTACAGGCGCAGCTGGCGCTCGGGACGGTTCCGGGCGCTGAACCTCGGCGGACGGCCGCAGGATCTGGTCTGCGAAGATCGTCCGGCCGCGCTCGCCTGCGAAATAATCCCTGAGCCAGGGATCCTCGTGCAGCAGCAGGTCCTTGAGCGTTCCGACGGCGATGACCTGCCCCCGCGAAATCGCCGCGATCCGGTCGCAGGTGGTGTGAAGGCTGCTGAGGTCGTGGGTGATCATCATCACGGTCAGGTCGAGGCTCGCCTTGAGCGTGAGAAGAAGCTGGTCGAAGGCATCGGCCGCGATGGGATCGAGCCCGGAGGTCGGTTCGTCGAGGAACAGGATCTCGGGATCGAGCGCCAGCGCGCGCGCCAGGGCCGCGCGCTTGGTCATGCCGCCCGAGAGTTCCGCGGGATACTTGTTCGCCGCGTCGGGCGGCAGCCCGACCATGTCGATCTTCAGCATCGCCATCTCGTCGAGCAGCTCCGGCGAGAGATGGAGCAGCTCGCGCATCGGCAACTGGATATTCTCGGCGATCGTCAGCGACGAGAACAGAGCGCCCTGCTGAAACATCACGCCGCAGCGCTGTTCGAGCGCGCGCCTCTCGCTCTCCCGAAGATCGTCGAGATTCCTGCCGAATATCTCGATTACTCCACCTCGCTTGGGCAAGAGACCGAGGATGGTGCGCGCCAGGACGGATTTTCCGGAGCCCGACGCGCCGATGATGCCGAGGATCTCGCCGCGCCTGACGTCGAGGTCGAGATGATCCAGCACGGCCTTCTCCCCGAAGGCGACCTCGAGGTCCCGGACGCGCACGGCCACCGCGCCGCCGCTCGCGATCGGGTTGCCTTCAGACGTCATGAACGGCTCTCGGGTCATGGCTTCGCTGGGCCCGTCGACAAGAACTGGCGCCTCGCTTCGGCGCTCCCTAGTGGGCGAGGAAGAGAGGCACCGGAGAACTGTCGAGCAAGTCCGCCGTCACACCGCCCAGCACCCATTCCCTGAAACGGGAGTGTCCGTAGGCTCCGACGACGATCAGATCCGCGGAAATCCGTCGCGCCTCGGCAAGCAGCGCGTCGCTCGCCGATGTCTGTGTGTTGAGAACGGTCGCCGTCGTCTCGATGCCATGGCGGGCGAGGTGGGCGCTGATGTCGGAGAGAACCTCGGCTCCCCCCATCCGGCCATGGGCCTCTTCCCTGACCGCGACGATGTGGACCGCTGTCGCCTGCGCGATCAGCGGCATCGCTTCGGCGATCGCCCTGGCGCTCTGCCGCGCATCGGTCCAGCCGATCAGGACCGTCTTTAGCGTCGACCTCGGCGGCGCCTTCGGGGGCACGAGGTAGAGGCCTCGGCCGCCGTCGAACATCACGCTTTCGAGCAGGGGGCGCCAGCGCGCTTGTTCGTCGTCGCGCGGGCAGCTCGCGACGAAGAGGTCGTTCCAGCGCGCCTCGGTGGCGACGGCCTGTTCCAACAGTCCGGGGAAGGCGTCGAGACGGCGCAGCTCATGCGGCGGGGCGAGCCGCGCGAGCCGCTCGCGCAGACGCTTCTCGGCCGCATCCCCTTCGGCGGTGACAGCATCCACGAGCTGCCCGATCGCCGAGATGCCGAAATCGCCGGCGAACAGCGCCGGGTCGGGCAGCAGGTTGGTGAAGATGCCGGTGATCCGCGCTGCGCCGGGCGCCGCCAGGGCTTCCGCATGCGCCAGCCGGGCCTCGTCCTCAGCCGATCCGTCCAGGTGAACCGCGATGTCGCGGTAGGCTGCGCTGCGGACGGCCTGCGCCTGCGCCGCCGCATTCGGGGAGAGAGAGATGTCGTTCATGCCAACCTCCGGATCGATGGTCCTGCCCATTGTCCGGTCATCGAGCACCGGAAGCCGGGATGGCGCATTGATTTTCATCAAACGCGGCAGCGGGCCGCGTCGTTTGCGCTGAATCAAAGGCCGCGGTTTCGATTCCGGGCAGCTTGCGTGCTCGACCTCTGACGAGAACAGCGGAGAGCGATCATGTCGCCAGTGCTTCAATCCGATCTGCAGCCCGCGCAGGAAGGCCGGCGGGCGAGCCGCCCCAAGATGATGTGCGCAGCCGTCTTTGCGGAAGCCGGCCGCATCGAACTCGAAGACAAGCCTGTCCCGGATGTCGGGCCGCTCGACGCCTTGCTGCGCATCACGACCACCACGATCTGCGGGACCGACATCCATATCCTCAAGGGCGAATACCCGGTCGCGCGCGGCCTCACCATCGGCCACGAGCCGGTCGGCGTGATCGCAAAGCTCGGCTCGGAGGTCCGCGGATTCCGGGAAGGGCAGCGGGTCATCGCGGGTGCTATCACGCCGTCAGGGCATAGTGCGGCCTGTCTGTGCGGCTGCGCTTCGCAGGACGGCCCCGGCGAGCGCCACGGCTTCAAGCCGATGGGCGGCTGGCGCTTCGGCAACACCATCGACGGTGCGCAGGCGGAATACCTGCTCGTGCCCGATGCGATGGTCAACCTGGCGCACGTGCCCTCCGGGCTGACGGACGAGCAGGTGCTGATGTGCCCGGACATCATGTCGACCGGCTTTTCGGGGGCGGAGAGCGGCGGCGTCGGGATCGGCGACCATGTCGCCGTCTTCGCGCAGGGGCCGATCGGCTTGTGCGCGACGGCCGGCGCGCGGCTGATGGGCGCAACCCGCATCATCGCGGTCGAGAGCGTGCCGGAACGGCAGGCGATGGCGCGCAGGCTCGGGGCAGACGACATCGTCGATTTCTCGAAATGCGACCCGGTTGCCGAGATCATGCGGCTGACGGACGGGCGCGGTGTCGATGTCGCGATCGAGGCGCTGGGCCGCCAGGAGACCTTCGCCGCGGCACTGCGCGTGCTCAGGCCGGGCGGAACGCTATCGTCGCTGGGGGTGTATTCGAGCGATCTGACGATCCCGCTCGGCGCCTTCGCGGCGGGGCTCGGCGACCACCGCATCGTCACCACGCTGTGTCCCGGCGGCAAGGAGCGGATGCGTCGGCTGATCGACGTCGTCGCTTCCGGCCGCGTCGACCTCGGGGCGCTGGTCACGCACCGCTTTCCGCTCGAGCGGATCAAGGAGGCCTACGAGTTGTTCGCGCATCAGCGCGACGGCGTTCTCAAGGTTGCGATAACGCCTTGAATCGTTGCGAAGAGCCGGTCGTGCGCTCCGGGCCGAAAGCGGAGGCGGGCGAGCTGCCATTCTGGTCCGAGGGCCGCAGCGGACTGCTGAGGCGCCTCGCTTCGACCGAGGTGGGGATCAGTACGGCCGAGGCCGCGCAGCGCCTGCGTCGGTATGGCCCGAATGCTGCGGTCACCAGCCTCCGGCGAGGGCTGCCTTTCAAGATAGCCAGGCGGCTGGCCGAGCCGCTGATCGCGATCCTGCTGATCGCGGCGCTGATCGCAGGCGCCACGGGCGATTGGCAGAGCCTTGTCATCATCGTTCTCATCGTGCTGGCGTCGATCGCTCTCGACGTCTTCCAGGAGTCCCGGGCCGAGGATGCCATCGATGCCCTGCGGCGCACGGTCTCTGTGCGTGTGACCGTCCTTCGCGACGGCCGGCTGGTCGAAATCCCGCTGCGGGAGGTCGTGGCGGGCGACGTGGTTGCGCTCCATGCCGGCGACCTGATCCCGGCGGACGGGCTGATCCTCGAAAGCCGCGACACGATGGTGGACGAGGCCGCGCTGACCGGGGAGCCCTTTCCCGTCGAAAAGCGCGCGGCCGCGCCGGAGCCAGCGGGGGACGGGGCCGGCAGCGCGCTTTTCGGCGGAACCAGCCTCGTGGGCGGCGAGGCCCGCATGCTGGTCGCTGCGACGGGGGCCGATACACGGCTCGGCGCGATCTCGCGCTCCATGCAGGCAAGCGAGCCACCCACCGCCTTCGAGAGGGGCGTTCACGGGCTTGGAATGCTGATCCTGCGCCTCACCGGTTTCCTGGTGCTGTTCGTCCTCCTGACCCAACTGGTGCGCCACGGGCTGTCCATCGAGAGTTTCCTGTTCGCGGTGGCCCTGGCCGTCGGGCTGACGCCGGAGCTCTTGCCGGTGGTGATGACGGTCACGCTCGCGCGCGGTGCCACCCGGATGGCGCGGCACCAGGTCGTGGTGAAGCGCCTCTCTGCCATCCACGATCTCGGCGCGATGGATGTTCTGTGCACCGACAAGACCGGAACCCTGACGGAGGCGCGGATCGCCCATGCGGGCAGCTTTGGCTGCGACGGGGCCGACAGTGCAGCCGTCACGGAACTGGCTCGCCTCAACAGCCGCTTCTGCAGCGGGTTGCGGAACAATCTCGACGTCGCCTTGCTCGCTTCCTCCGACGATGACGGGAGCGGCTGGCGAATGCTCGCCGACCTGCCGTTCGACTTCCAGCGGCGCCGCTCTTCAGTCCTCGTTGCCAGCGGCGATGAGCGTCAGATGATCGTCAAAGGCGCGCCGGAAGCCTTGCTCGCGGTGTGCGATCGCTTCGAACAGGCGGGCGGACATATCGGTCAGTTGGACGATGTCGCTCGGGCAGGGCTTCTGGAACTCATCGAGGCCAAGGGAGCGCAGGGCCTGCGCTTGCTTGGCGTCGCCCGCCGGCCGATGCCGCCAGGCAGGGATGTGCTGACCCGCGACGATGAAACCGGACTCGTCTTCGCCGGCTGTGCCGCTTTCATCGATCCACCCAAGGCCTCGGCCGGTACGGCGATCCGCGAACTCGCGGCCGCCGGCGTGCGCGTCAAGGTGATCTCGGGGGATGCCGCGGCTGTCGTCCGCCATCTCGCGGATGCCCTAGCACTTCCGGCCCGCGGTCTGATGACCGGCGAGCAGATCGCCGCCTTGGGGGACGCCGCCCTAGCCTCCCGGGTCCGCCATGTCGATCTGTTCGTACGGGTCGCGCCGGAACAGAAGGCGCGCATCGTGCTCGCCCTGCGCAGGGCGGGGCATACGGTCGGCTTCATCGGCGACGGCATCAATGACGCGCCCGCGATCCATGCAGCCGATGTCGGCCTGTCGGTCGAGGGCGGTACCGAAGTCGCGCGCGAGGCGGCGGCGATCGTTCTGCTCGCGCCCGACCTCGGCGTGCTCGCGCGCGGGATCGCCGAGGGCCGCCGCACCTATGCGAACATCATGAAATATGTCCGGATGGGCACGAGCTCGAATTTCGGCAACATGCTGTCGATGGCGGCCGCCTCGCTGATACTGCCGTTCCTGCCGCTCAATCCGCTGCAGATCCTCGTCAACAACATGCTCTACGACCTCTCCGAGGTCGGCATCCCCTTCGACGAGGCGGATCCTGCCGATCTGGCGAGGCCGCAACGCTGGGACATGGCCGCCGTGCTGCGCTTCACCCTCGTGATGGGGCCACTGTCCTCGCTGTTCGACGCGGCGACCTTCGCGCTTCTGCTGGGCGTGTTCGGGACGGGGGCGGAAGCGTTCCGCACCGCCTGGTTCGTCGAGTCGATCCTGACCCAGATCCTGGTGATCTTCGTCATCCGCACCGCCGCTCCGTGCTGGCGCAGCCGGCCGCATCACGTCCTCGTGGCGACATCTCTGGGCGCTCTGGCGCTGGCGCTGCTCCTTGCGCTGACCCCGCTTGGCCGTCCGTTCGGCTTCGTCGCATTGCCGATCCCGGTCGTCCTGACGATTCCGGCCATCGCACTCCTCTATCTCGCAGTTGCGGAGGCCTTGAAGCCGATGGCGATGCGGACCGGCCGGCGCAAGCGCACGCTCGCCGGCCACCGAGCCGTTGCGCGTTCGAGGGGCGAAGCTCCGCAAACCTAGACGGCACCGACCGTATGGGCGAGCGTGTCCGGTGAGGCCGTTCCGAGGACCTGGGTGACGAGACCGTATTTCACCGTGGTCATCGCCAGGCCTCGCGCCCAGTCGACGACATCGTTCCACGGATCGACGATCCGGCCGGTGGCCGACAGGAAGGTGACGACGGTGGCGATCTCGGTCTGGCCGCGGACGACCAGAATGCAGCCGACGGCGAGGACCAGCAGGCTGCCGAGGGAATAGGTCAGGTTCATCAGGAAGTTGAGGGAAAACTTGATCTCGAACACGCCGATGTCGACGGCAAAGACCTCGTCGAGACGGTGCGCGCTCGATTCCGCTTGCGAGGGGGCCAGGATTTCGTCGCCGAAGCAGCGCAGAAGCCGGGTGCGTTGCGCAACGCGTCGGTTGATGGCCCGCTGCATCAGCGGCACGAACACGAACTGCGGCGCCAGGATGACGAGGCTCGCGGCCATCATCTTGAGATCAAGCACGGCAAGGTAGACGAACACGCTTGCCAGGAAGCCGATTTCGACGATCGGAAGGCTGAGGCTCGATCCCACGAATGCGCCGATATCGTCGGCTTCCGCCAGGATCATCGCGAGGCCGGTGCCGTTGGTCAGGTCCGACCCTGTCCCTCCCATGCACTCGAGCCGCTGCGTGACCACGAGCCTCAGCTCGCGGGTCGCGCATTCGCCGAGCCAGGCGCGATAGAGGTTCATTGCCAGCTTGGCCAGCCCATAGGCCAGGACAAGGCCGAGCTGCAGGGCTGCAAGGGTCAGGATGGCGGGGATGCCGCCGCCATGCACCGCAGCGTCGATGATGCGCCGCTGCGTTTCGATCGGAGCGGTGTTCAGCAGGAAGACGGAAACGGAGAGGCCGCAGATGGCCGCTTGATGCCATCCGCCGGATAACAGGACGAAGTGCAGGAACCGCCGCGGCAGCCCCGCTTCCCCGGTGCGCGGACGAGGGGGCTCCGATATCGACGCGGCGAGCCTCGATAACCTCATCGGTCCAGTCCGCGGCGCCGATGCCTTCCGCGCCCATCGCTCGCTCCGTCGCGGAGGCGATGCCATGGACAGACGAGATGGACCGTCGCGCCGCTCCGGAAGAGGGATTGCCAACCTCGCAGGCGCGCGCCCATCGCTTCGATCGCTTCTCCGGCCATGTCCGGGCGATACTAGGCGGGGAACTACGCCCCTGCTTTGATCGAGCGCAAGGACGCGCGGCCTGTCGCGTGCATGCTGCCGGCCGGTTCACTGGAAGAGCGCGCCATGCATTCGTCGTTTCATGCCGGCTCGGCCGGGAAGGTCGATCCACAGCAGCCTTGCCCCGAGGAAACGCTTGGCGAAGAGGCTTTCGCTGCGGTCGACCGCCTGCGGGAGGCGTCCAGTGCGAAGCTGACCGGCGGGTTCTCGCCGACGGCTCTGACGCTGGCCTATCTCGACTGGGCGATTCACCTGGCAGCCGCCCCTGGCAAGCAGCTCGAACTCGCCAGCAAGGCGGCACGCAAGGCCGTCAGGCTGGGCGGGCACCTCGCGTCGGGCCTGTTCCAGCGGGATGTCGATCCCTGCATAGAGCCTTTGCCCGGCGACCGCCGCTTCACCGCGCCGGAATGGGATTCACAGCCCTTCGGCTTCCTCGCCCAGGCTTTTCTGCTGAACCAGCAATGGTGGCACAACGTCACCCACGACGTGCCGGGCGTGGAGCGTCATCACGAGGAGGTCGTTTCTTTCGTCGCCCGGCAGATCCTCGACGTCTTCTCCCCCTCGAACAGCCCCTGGACGAACCCTGAGGTGATCGCCCGCGCGCGTGAGACCGGGGGCGCCAACTTCATCGAAGGCTGGCGAAACTGGCTGGAGGATCTCCAGCGGCAGCTCACGGGCCAGCCGCCGGTCGGCGCCGAGCGCTTCGTCGTCGGCCGGGACGTGGCGGCGACGCCGGGCAAGGTGGTGTTCCGGAATCACCTGATGGAGCTGATCCAGTACGCGCCGTCGACGGCGGCGGTGCACGCGGAGCCCGTCCTGATCGTGCCGGCCTGGATCATGAAATACTACATCCTCGACCTGTCGCCGCAGAACTCGCTGGTGCGCTACCTGGTCGGCCAGGGCTACACCGTCTTCTGCATCTCCTGGCGCAATCCGACCGCCAATGATCGGGAGCTTGCCATCGAAGACTACCGCCGCAGCGGCGTGGCGGCGGCGCTCGACGCGATCGCGGCCATCGTTCCCGAACGGAAGGTCCATGCCGCCGGCTACTGTTTGGGGGGGACGCTCCTGGCCATAGCGGCGGCCGCGATGGCACGCGACGGCCAGGACCGGGTCGCCTCCCTGACCTTCCTTGCCGCGCAGACGGATTTCAGCGAGCCCGGAGAGCTCGCGCTGTTCGTCGATGCCAGCGAGCTTCGCTTCCTCGACAGCATGATGTGGAACCGCGGCTACCTCTCGGCGGATCAGATGGCGGCGGCCTTCCAGCTGCTGCGATCGAACGATCTGGTCTGGTCGCGCATGGTCCACGACTACCTGATGGGCGAGCGATCCCGGATGTTCGACCTCATGGCCTGGAACGCGGATTCCACCCGCATGCCCTACCGGATGCAGGCGGAATATCTGCGCGGCCTCTATCTCGACAACGATCTCGCGAGCGGCCGCTTCATGGTGGAGGGGCGGCCGGCCGCGCTGCAGAATATTCGCACGCCGGTCTTCGCCGTCGCGACCGAGGCCGATCACGTCGCTCCATGGCGCTCCGTCCACAAGCTCCACCTGCTCACCGATTCCGACGTCACTTTCGTCCTGACCAGCGGCGGTCACAACGCCGGGATCGTCAGCGAGCCGGGCCATCCGGGGCGCCATTTCCGGATCAAGTCGAAGAATCACGGGGACGTCTGCCTCGGCCCGGACGAGTGGCTGGCCGCCGCCCCGATGCGCTCCGGCTCATGGTGGACGGCCTGGACGGAATGGCTCTCCGCCCGTTCCTCGCCGGACCTTGTCGAGCCGCCTGCCATCGGTGACGCTGCGCGCGGCTGCGAACCGCTCTGCGACGCGCCTGGAACCTATGTGCTGCAGAGGTGAGTCTTGGATCAGGAGCTACTCACGAACCGCACATTCGACGAGCTCGTCATCGGCGAAAGCGCCTCGATCATCCGCGTTGTCCGGCCGGACGACATCGAGTTGTTCGCGGCGGTCTCGGGGGACGCCAATCCCGCCCATCTGGACGCAGCCTTCGCCGCGAGCGATCGGTTCGGACACGTCGTCGCGCACGGGATGTGGACGGCGGCGCTGGTCTCGGCCGTGCTCGGTACGAAGCTGCCCGGACCCGGGACGATCTATCTCGGGCAGGATTTGCACTTCCTGATGCCGGTGGTGCCCGGCGATACGGTGACTGCCACCGTCACCGTCCGAAGCAAGGACACGGGGAAGCGGATCGTGGCGCTCGATACGGTCTGCACCAACCAGGCCGGGGCGACGGTCCTGTCCGGAACGGCGACGGTCGTGGCGCCCGAGAACCGCCTGACATGGCCGCGGCTGCGCCTTCCCGAGGTCACCCTGAAGCGCTCCGACCGTTATGACAGCATCGTCGCGCAGGCCCGGGCGTTGCCTCCCCTGAGTGCCGCGATCGTCCATCCCTGCTCGCCAGAGGCGATCCTGGCCGCGATCGAAATCCGGGATGAAGGGTTGCTGGAACCCGTCCTCGTCGGCCCCGAGGCGAAGATTGCCGCTGCGGCGGACAAGGCCGGCGTGACACTCAGGGGCATCGTGATCGAGAACGCGCCCCATAGCCATGCTGCCGCGACGCGGGCCGTCGAGCTCGCCGTGGCCGGCCGGGTGGCGGCCTTGATGAAGGGCAGCCTCCATACGGACGAATTGCTGGGAGCCGTCGTCGCGCCGGGCTCGGGCCTCACCACGGAGCGGCGCATCAGCCACGTGTATGCGATGAGCCTGCCGGCCTATCCCAAGCCGCTGATCGTCACGGACGCCGCGGTCAACATCCAGCCCACGCTGATGCAGAAGCGCGACATCTGCCAGAACGCCGTCGACATGTTGCATGTGCTGGGTCTCGCCGAACCGCTGGTGGCGGTTCTGGCCGCCGTCGAGACGGTGAGTGACCGCATGCCCTCGACGCTCGACGCCGCGGCGCTCACGGTGATGGCGGCGCGCGGCCAGATTACCGGCGCCAGGGTCGACGGGCCGCTCGCCTTCGACAACGCGATCAGCCCCGAGGCGGCGCGGACCAAGGGCATCGTCTCGCCCGTCGCCGGCCAGGCCGATATTCTGCTCGTGCCGGACCTCGAGGCCGGCAACATGCTGGCCAAGCAGCTGATCTATTTCGCCAATGCCGATGCCGCCGGGCTTGTGCTCGGAGCCCGCGTTCCGATCATCCTGACCAGCCGGGCCGATTCCCTGAAGACGCGCATCGCTTCCGCGGCGCTGGCGAAACTCGTCGCGGCGCACCGCCAGCCATTGACGGTGCCGGCGTGAGCGAGGCGCTCCTCGTCACCTTCAATGCCGGCTCCTCGACCGTGAAGATCGGGCTTTTCGCATTGGATGGAACTCGACCGAGGCGGGTCGGCAAGGGTGTGATCGACTTTCGGGAGCCGCCATTGCGCTTTCGGTTGATCGAGGGCCCGGATACCTTCGACATCGCCCTGGACGCCCGTCCCGGCAGCGAACTGGACATCGTGCTCGGCGAGGCCTTCCGCCGCCTCTCCTGGCATTTCGACCTCGGCAGCGTCGTCGCGATGGGGCATCGCATCGTGCACGGCGGCGAGAGCTATGCAGGCCCGGTCCTGATCGACGACGAGGTCTTGAGGGTGCTGGAGACGCTGGTGCCGCTGGCGCCGCTCCACCAGCCGCAGGGGCTGGGCCTCGTCCGCGCCATCCGCCGGCTGCGCCCGGAGCTGCGGCAGACGGCCTCGTTCGACACGGCCTTCCACCGCACCCATGCCGACGTCGTGCGGCGCTTCGCCATTCCCCGCGCCATGCATGACCGCGGCATCAAGCGCTACGGCTTCCATGGGCTGTCCTATCGCTTCATCGCGGCGGAGATGGCGCGCCGCGAGCCAGCGCTCGCGCGAGGCCGGGTCGTGGTCGCGCATCTCGGCAGCGGAGCCAGCCTTTGCGCTCTGGAGGGGGGCGTCAGCCGCGATACCTCGATGGGCTTCTCGGCCCTCGACGGCATTCCGATGGCGACCCGTTGTGGCGCGCTCGATCCGGGCGTCTTGCTCCATCTCATCGCCCAGGAGGGCTATGATGCGAAGCGGCTCGAGGACCTGCTCTATCGCCGCAGCGGTTTGCTCGGCGTATCCGGGATCAGCGCCGACAGTCGCGAACTGCTCGAAAGCGACCGACCGGAGGCACGCCAGGCGCTCGACCTCTTCTGCTTCCGCATAGCCGGGGAAGTCGCACGGCTCGCCGCGACGCTCGGCGGGCTCGATGCGTTCGTCTTCACGGCAGGCATCGGCGAGCACCAGCCGCCGATACGCGCCGCCGTGGCGGAGCGTTTGCGATGGCTTGGTCTGCTCCTCGACGGCGCCGCCAACGCCGCCAACGACTGGCGACTGACCGGGACCGACTCCCGCATCGCGGCCTTCGCGATTCCGACGGACGAGGAAGCCGTCATCGCGGAAGATGCCTGCGCCGTCGTGACGGCCGCCGGCCGACCGGCTGATCCGAGCGCCGCGAGACGGCTCGGACCGGCCAGTGAACGCGCCTAGGCTGCTGCTTTCTGGGGCGTCGTCCAGTCCGAGACGTACTGGGCACCAACGCCGGTCCAGGCGTCCATGTTCTTGCGGGCGAGCGTCGAGAGTCTTTCCGCCTCGTCGGCATAGGCGCCGCCGACACCCTTGGCGAAATCCTGCTGGACGTCGATCGCTTCGGCCATCTCCTTGCAGCGACCGAGCCTGGCGTAGAGATCGGCCTGCGCCTGCATGCGCCGCCCCGCGAACGCCATCATTTCCGAAAGCATCGCGAATTGCGTTTCAAGGATCTTCTGCGGCAGCACCGCGGCCGAGGCGAGCTGTGCTTTGACGATCTGCATTCCTTCGTCGACCATGGCGGTGGCCCCGATTTGATCTGCAGCGAGGGAGTTGGAGACAGGCTTCGTCGTAGGCATGGGAAACCTCCTGAATTGTCCCTGCCGCCCCTGTTGGCAGCGGCCGGGAGTTTCCCCGGTGCGCGCCACCCGGTCCTTGACCCAGCGCAAAATGCTCGACCCGGAGAAGGCTTTTTTGATGGCAGCCCGCAGCGCCGGCATCCTGATGTATCGCCTGGCCAAGGCGGGGGCAGAGGTGCTCCTCGTCCATCCCGGCGGCCCGTTCTGGAGCCGCAGGGATCTGGGCGCCTGGTCGATTCCAAAGGGCGAGATCGATCCGGGCGAGACGGCCGAAGAGGCCGCCCGCCGCGAATTCGGCGAGGAGTTGGGCGCGACGCCGGCCGGCCCTCTCGTCGCGCTGGGCAGCATTCGGCAACGTGCCGGCAAGAGCGTCGAGGCCTTCGCAGTGGAAGGCGACATGGAAGCGGATAGGTTCTTCTGCGCGACGGAAGTGGAGCTTGAATGGCCGCGTGGCAGCGGTCGCATCCGGCGATTTCCGGAGATCGACCGGGCGGCGTGGTTCCCGTTGCCGGAGGCGCGGCTGCGGCTGCTGGCGGCGCAAGCTGCGCTCATCGATCGCCTCGAGGCGATGCTGCGGGACCGTGACGCTTGAGCCGTGCGCGTGGCTTTCGCGAAGCTTCACCACCGGCCGGCGCTGGCTTATCGAGTTTCCTTACTCTCGATGCGCCTTCGGACGCATTGACTGCGTCCCGTCACGATCCGCTCGATACGGCCGCCCGGCCAGAACCTCGTGACGCTGCCATCGTCCCGCATGATATAGGCCGGAACTGAAGCCGAGTGAGTTCGCGCGATGCTGCACTCTTCCTGCTTCGTAAGCCGGCTCGCCAGCATCATCGTTCCTCCGCTTTGCAGCGGCTATCCGCCGGACGAGCACGCACCGGCCGAGGCGTGCGGCCCCGACCGGCAGCGTGTCGCCGGGGTGACTCACGCCACCGCCAGATGATCCTCGACCATGTTGACGCCGGGGGCGGCCCAGGCGGCCCGCTCGGCGAGGACGCGTTCGTGCCAGGCCTTCACCTTACCTTCGAGCGTCACGCGACCGCCCGACACGACGACGCGGATCTGGTTCGCCTCGAGCTCGGCGCTCCGTTTCAGCGCATCCTCGATCCGGTGCTTGATGTCGCCGGCCTGCACTGCGGGCTTGACGGTGATCGCGTTTGTGATCCCGATGACGCCGGTGAGCTTTCGGACGGCCGTCTCGGCGGCGCTGCGCTGGAAATACCACGGGACTTCGCCGGACAGGGTGACCCAGCCCTTCTGGACCTTGAGCTGCACCTTGCCGTCCGGCACGGTCGTATCCCACTCGATGATCTTGAGCGCTCGCTGCGCGATCTCGTCGTCATTGGTCTTCTGGTCCGAAGGCCAGCGCACATCGATCTCCTGGGCGATCGCCCTGACGCCCTTCACGCGTTGCACGACCCGCTCGGCCATCAGCTTCTCGGCATAGCTTCCGACGTGGCCCGACAGGGTCACGACGCCGTTGTCCACGGCGACGCCGATATGCGCCGCATTGATGCTGGGTTCGAATTCCAGCTCGTTGAGCACGTTTTCACGCAGAGACAAGTCACCCATAGCGACCTCCTTTGTCGACACATCGTGCAGTTTAAGCTTATCGTTGCAGATATATTTGATCGCCATCAAATAATCGAAGATATGGCTCGATAGAATTGAGCTATTCAGAGAAATATTGAGAATCTAGTGCGACATAAGGCAAGCGACGGGCGATCGATCCAGCAGGTCGCCCGTAACTCCGCCGAATATCCATTCCCGTGTGCGGTTGTGCCCATAGGCTCCCGACACGATCAGGTCGCTGCCTTCCTCGAGAGCGGTATCCATGATGGCATCGGCAGGCGACCCGGACAGGGCGGTCACGCGCCTGGTCCGGCTGGCAACGCCGTGGCGCGCGAGATGAGTGGCGACATCTTCCACGCCCTGGTCTCCTGCATCTTCGCCCACGACGAGGACGGTCACCGTTTCGGCGCGCTGGAGGAAGGGCAGGGCGTCGCGCACCGCGCGTCGCGCCTCCCGCGTGTTCTTCCAGGCGACGACGACACTGCGAGCCAGGATGGCGCGGCTCTCCTGCTGCACGACGAGAACAGGCAGGCCCGCTGCCATGACGGCGTCGCCGGGGTCGATCGACATCAGGCGGCGCGGGGAATCGGAGGAGGATCTGGCGACGACGAGCAAATCCGCCGCTCGTGCCGCCTTGGCGATGAAATCGGCCGGCGGTTGGATATCCGAGCGCCATTCGAGGTCCGGCAGCGTTCCGGCACCGCGCCTGAAGTTCGTTTCCGCCTGCGCAAGATCTTCCAGCGCCGCGTTTCGCGCGTTCTCGATGAGGATCGGGCGTGCGGTCGCCAGGCCGTCCTCCAGATAGGGAAGCGTGGCCTCTCGCGCCGCGATGCCGATGAGATGGCTGCCGAAGCGGGCTGCCAGCGAGGCGGCGAGGGCGGCCCGATTTTCCGCCCGGCGCGGGCGGCCGACGCAGACCATGATGCTGGCGTAGTCGCGGATGCCGGTCATCGGCAGGAACCTTCTGAAAAAGGCGCATCACGCCGAGCGGCGATGACGGTGCGCCGCTGGGGTGGGAACGATGCGATGCTGGGTGCGCGAACGCGGCGATTTCAGCTTCAGCGAAGCGACGCGGAACGGCAGCAGCGCGCCGTCCGTCCCGCGGATCGAGATATACTCGCCTGCTGCGAAACGATGCCCGTCGAGCCGGTAGCCGGTCTCGTCATCCTCCGTACGCGTGTCGTCGTAGTCGATGGCCCAGGTCGCGCCGTCGGTTCCACCGGCGCGATGCACCAGCCAGCCATAGCGATCCGTCTCACCGCTCCAGAAGCGGCGAACGCGACATTTCTCGCGGCTCCTTCGCCAGGCTTTCGCGTCGAGGTGCAATCGCGCGTCGAGCGGGGCTTGGATCTCGTAGCCGCAGGCCGGATGCCCCTCGGGATGGGCCGCAGTGCGCGCGAGCTGAAGTGTCACGACATACATCATGGAGAGACTCCCGATCATGGCCGAAGCCCGCAGGCGGAGCGGCCGGGCCAACCGGACCGGCGCGTCGGAAGACCCGAATCCGGGTGAACTCCGGTTGCGCCGGCTTATTCACGCCGATGACGGTCAGGCCGCCTTGACCGGGATGACCGCTTCCTGAGACTGCGCCTTTTCCCGACGCGGAATGCCGACGCTCAGAACGCCGTTGGCGAAGCGGGCTTCGATCTTGTCCGCGACGACATCGTCCGGCAGCCGGAACGACCGGAAGAACGAGCCGTAGCGACGCTCCGACAGATAGGCGTCCTGATCCTTTCGCTCCGTCTCGCTCTTCTTTTCACCGCTGATCGTCAGCACGCCCTCCGCGTACTTGACCTGCACGTCGGCGGGAGCGAGCCCCGGCAATTCGGCCGTGATCTCATAGGCCTTGTCCGTCCTGGAGACGTCGACGGCGGGAACGCTCGCCCAACGTTCCATGCGCGGCAGGGACAGGTCGAAGGACGGCGAGGTTGCAAAGGGACGGCGGCCGGCCCGGAATCCGAAGGTGTCGAACATCTGCTCCATTTCGTTCCAGAGGCGTTCGAGGCCGCCGAATTCGGTCTGGACGCTGGAAGGCACACGCGTTTCAGTCTGGATCGGAAGCTTGGTCGCTGTTTCTGCCATGGTGGCCTCCTTGAGAGGATGGCGCGTGGCCCCGCATGCTCGGGGCGCCGCTCGATCGAGGCCCGGCCTGCAAGCCTTTCGGCCAGCCGGGGCGGATGACGAAATCCAAACACAGCTCGACCGAGGGCACTTTGAGAGAGATCAAAAACCAGGCGCCGCCGCAGCGTTGACGCGACGCCCCGTGATTCCGGACGGGTCGATGCGGCGTTCAGCCTCGACCGGTAACGTGGTCTTCCGGCCCCACAAGCGTGCGCAGCGCATTCAAAATGACCGCGATGTCGATTCCTTGCTGCAGGAAGGCTCCGGTCACGGGCGGAATCAGGCCGAATCCGGCGAGGATCATCGCGATGCCGGACAGGCCGAGGCCGGCGACGATGCTTTGCCGAGCGATCGCGCGTGTTCGCTGCGCCGTGGCGACCGCCTCGGCAACGCGCCCGATCCGATCGACCAGGATCACGACATCCGCCGCTTCGGAGGAGGCGGTGGCTCCCCTTGCGCCCATCGCCACGCCGACATCCGCGGCAGCCAGGGCAGGGGCGTCGTTGAGGCCGTCCCCGACCATCATCGTCGGCTGCCGCGCTGCCTCCGACCTGATCGTCGCGACCTTCTCGGCAGGGCTGCAGCCGGCCCGCACGACGTCGATGGGAAGTTGCGCCGCGACCGCCCCGGCCGTCGCCGCATCGTCCCCCGTGACCATCAGGAGCCGGCCGACGCCGATCTCCCGCAGCCGCGTCAACGTCGCGGACGCGTCCGGGCGGATCGCGTCCGCCATCGTCAGCAGAGCGGCAAGCCAGCCATCGATGGCGACGAAGATCGTGAGAGCGGTTGAGTTCGCCTCAAGCGCTTTGCTTGCGGAGGCCCATTCAGGGGGCACGGCATCTGCCAGCACGAGGCTTCGAGAGCCTGCCCTGACATGGCGACCGTCCACGAGGCCCTCGAGCCCCGAGCCGCGATATTCGCGAACGCCCGACGGATGCGAGAGCGGCAGGCCCTTTTCCCGCGCCAGTCCGACCAGCGTCTCGGCCAGGACATGATGGGAAGCCTGCTCGAGCGAACCCAGAAGTCGCAGCACCTCGTCCGGATCGACGCCGGGCGCGGTGTCGAGTGCGATCAGCCGCGCTCCGCCCTCGGTAAGGGTGCCCGTCTTGTCGAAGATCGCCGTGCGCGTGCGCCCGAGGGCTTCGATCGCCGAACTGCCCTTGATCAGGATGCCGGATCGGGCGGCGCGCGACACGCCGCCGATGAAGGCGACGGGGGCTGCCAGGATGAGCGGGCAGGGCGTGGCGACGACGAGAACGGCGAGGGCCCGGACAGGATCGCCCGACAGCCACCAGGCCAGCCCGGCGACGAGCAGGGTCGCCGGCAGCAGGAGCAGCGCGAAGCGGTCGGCCATGCGGATGAAGGGCGCCTTCGCCGTTTGCGCCGCCTCGACCATGCGGACGATGCCGGCATAGGTGCTCTCTCCCGCGGCGGCGGAAGCGCGGTAGCGGAACGCTTCGCCGGCGTTCATCGTGCCGCTGCGCAGCAATGCGCCCTTCGTTCTGGTCTCCGGCAACGGCTCGCCGCTGACGGCGGATTCGTCGAGCTTGGCTCGGGCGTCGAGCAGCTCGCCATCGACCGGTAGCAGCTCGCCAGCCCGAACCAGGAGTTCGTCGCCGGGCCGGACCTCCTCGGCAGCGACATCGGCGAGACCGTCCGCCTCTCGCCGATGGGCGATCCTCGGCGTGCGGTTCCGTAGCGAGCGTAGCTCGCGTTCCGCCTTTCCCCTTGCGTAGTCCTCCAGCAGGTTTCCGCCGGAATACATCATCGCGACCACGGTGCCCGCGAGCGGCTCGCCCATGGCGATCGATGCGATCATGGCCACGAGGGCGATGGCGTCCACGCCGACCCGCCCGATCAGCAGATCGCGGAACATCGAGACGGCGAGTGCAACCGCGACCGGTATGGTCGCTGCACTCCAGATCACCGGCGCCGATATCGGCGCATCGACCGTGCCGGCGAACAGCCCGGCGAGGGTGCCCGTGAGCGCGATCGCGAACAGGCTGAGATGGACGGCGATCGCGGGCATTGCGCTCCCTGGCGTGTCAGAAGGCTGGCCTCGGCCCTGCCGGTCGTATCGATATCCCGGTCGGACAGGCACTGCCATCCAGCCGGCTCGCGGCGTCGGTCGATGGCCGGCCGGCATGTCCGAAGGCCGCTGCGCCAGCGCGGCGCGGGACGCTCACCAGACCGCGGCTCCGAGACCGTCGAGCGGGAACTTGAGGTAGCGGCGGCCGTTCGCCTCGAGGTCCGGCAAGCGTCCGCCCCTGATATTGACCTGGAGCGCGTGCAGGATCAGCTTCGGCATCGGCAGCGTGTGATCGCGCGCTTGACGCAGAGCAACGAAACTCTCTTCCGTCATCCCGGCGAGATGGGAGTTGGCGCGCTTCTGCTCGGCGACGGTGCTCTCCCATTTCGGTGCCCGGCCACCGGGTTCGTAATCGTGACCTGTGTAGAGCCGTGTCTGATCCGGCAAGGCGAGGATCGCTTGGATCGAACGCCAGAGCGCGCTGGCGCTGCCTCCCGGAAAATCCGCCCTGGCGGTACCGGAATCCGGCATGAATACGGTGTCGTGCACGAAGGCCGCGTCGCCGACGACATACGTGACCGAGGCGAGCGTATGCCCCGGCGAGAACATCACGCGCCCTTCCAGATCGCCGATCCGGAACCCGTCGCCATCGTCGAACAGGCGCTCCCACTGGGAACCGTCGGTCCTGAGCTCCGGCCAGTTGTAGATGGTCTGCCAGAGCCTCTGCACCGCCGTGACATGCCTGCCGATCCCCATCGGCGCGCCCGTCTTCTCCTTCAGATAGGATGCTGCCGAGAAATGATCGGCATGCGGATGCGTGTCGAGGATCCATTCCACCGTAAGCCCTTCGCGCGCCACATGGGCGAGGATCTGGTCGGCCTGGTGCGTGGCCGTGGCGCCTGATTTCTCATCGAAGTCGTAGACCGGGTCGATGATCGCGCAGCGCCTCGTCCCCGGATCGGACACGACATACTGAATGCTGCCCGTGCGCGGTTCATGGAAGCCCGTCACCTGCGGCACGCGCGCGGCCTGGCGTGCGAGCCAGTCGACCGCCCCCGACAGATCGAAGCCATGGCTCCGGCCGAAGGCCGCGACCTCGCCTGGTTTCATTCGGCCGTCGAGGACCTCGCCCAGCACATGGAGCGTCAGCGATCGCGTGCCGCTGCGACAATGCGCATAGACCGGTCCCTTCGCTCCCGACGTCGCCTGTTGGAAGGCTTGGATATCCGCGGCTGTGATCGTTGTGCCCGTCACCGGAATGAAGCTGTAGGCGAGGCCCGCTTGCCCCAGGAGCGCGCGCTCGGAGGCATTGTCGAGCTGGCTCGTGTCCTCGCCGTCCGGGCGGTTGTTGATCACCGCGGCGAAGCCCTGGCGCGCGACCGCCGCCAACGTCTCCCGATCGGGCTGGCTGGCGACTGTTAGCCAGTCACTGATTTTCACGGCGCTCATGGCGGTGCCCTCCCGGCCGAGCCACATGCGGCCTTGTATAGCGCATATGGCTCACGCGATCTTCGCCTGGAACCGGCGCGATCCGTCTAGCGCCGCATCCTGCGGAAAAGCGCGGCGAAATCGGCCTGCTCGGGAAGGGCGCTCATCCGGCCCACCTCCCGCTCGCGCGGCGTCCTCGCTGCCAGCCCCTCCGGGTCGGTCGGGAAAAACTGGATCGCAGGCGTCCCGACGATGCCGTATCGCGCCGCGATCCGCTTTTCGGTCAGCTTGGTCCCGTCGAAGTCGGTGACGTCGCGGGAACCAAGGATGTTGAGGTGCAGGATGGCGAAGTGGTCCCGGATCTCGGCCTCGACCGCCGGGTCGGCCATGTAGACCTCGTGCATGCGCCGGCATGCGGGGCAGTTGCGAAGGCCCCAGAGGATCGCGAAGCGCTTCCCCTCGCGGCTTGCCGAGCCGAGATCATCGGCGAGGTCGAGGAAGCTCTCCAGATACCAGTCGAACTGATAGAGACCGTCCTCGCCGAGCCGGGCCCTCCCGAAGGCCGAACGCGTCGAGAAGGGCGCTGCGAGCGCAGCTGTTCCCGCCCCCAGCAGGTGCCTTCGCGTGATCATGGGCCGTCTCCCGGGCCGGACTATGGATGGCTCTGGTATAAACATATGAATACGACTATATAAAACCGATGAAGGCAAGTAGGGGGCATATGGGCCGGCTCGTGGTCACGGCATGGGTGCTGTGGGCATTTTCGGCTGCCTCGGCGCTCGCTGCCGAACTTGTGGTGTATCGGCGGGATGGCTGTCCCTTCTGCGTTCGTTTCGAGCGCGAGGTCGCGCCGGTCTACGCCAAGACGCGTGAGGGCGGCCGGGCGCCGCTGCGACGGGTCGACCTGCCGGCCGGCGGCATCAGCGGTGCCGGGCTCGCCGAACCGGTCATCGCAACTCCGACCTTCGTCCTCGTCGATCGCGGTCGCGAGATCGGCCGCATCACCGGTTATCTGAACGACGACATGTTTTGGGGTTTGCTTGGCCAGCTCTTAGCTGGCATGGACAAACCGCAAGACGAAACGAAGCCCTGAGGTGGAGACAGGATGACCGCGATCGTCTCGAAGGCGCTCGAGAACGAGCTGCGCGACGGCGCCGAGTTCTCGCCGGAACTGGACCAGCTCATGCGCAAGGCGCGCAAGGCGAGCGATTTCCTCAAGGCGCTGTCTCACGAGAACCGCCTGCTGCTGCTGTGCTTGCTGGCGGAGCGCGAACGGACGGTCACCGAGCTCGAAAACCTGCTCTCGCTGCGTCAGCCCATGGTGTCTCAGCAATTGGCGCGGCTGCGGCTGGACCAGCTCGTCACCACCCGGCGCGATGGCAAGGCCATGTATTACAGCCTCGCCAACGACGATGTCCGGCGGGTCATCGCCGTGATCTACGACATCTTCTGCGGCAACGGCGCGACCGAGACGACAAGGCCGTGATTTCCGGTTCCGCTGCGTTGCCGCCCGAGCCATGACGGAGCTGTCCGCCTGGGGCGCGACGGTAGCCGGCATGCTGGTCGGCGGAGCCTGCGGCTTCACCGTGCGCCGCGCGCGGCTCTGTTCCTTCGGGGCGATCGAGGATGCCTGGATGGGCGGCGATACGCGCCGCCTGCGGATCTTCGGGCTGGCACTCGCCGTGGCGCTGGCGGGCGCCCAGTCCCTGATCGGCCTCGGCCTGCTCGATCCCGTGAACGCGACCTATGTCCAGCCCGCCCTGCCATGGCTTTCGATCGCCATCGGCAGCACGATGTTCGGGCTGGGCATGGCCCTGGTGGGCACCTGCAGCTTCGGCTCGCTGGTGCGGCTCGGCGCCGGTGACCTGCGCAGCCTGATCGTGATGATGGTGTTCGGTTCGGTCGCCTACGCCACCTTGCGCGGCATGCTGGCCCCATTGCGCATCGAGATTCTGGAGCGGGTCGCCTGGCCCGTTCCAGGCGGATTGAAGGGGGATCTGGCCAGCATGCTGGCTTATCTTGGCGCGCCCCATCCTCGCCTGGCCTTCAGCGCGGCGGCGGTGACGGTGCTCGTCGCGGCAGTGGCTGCCGATGCACGCCTGCGGCGCTCGCCGCGGCTGCTGGTGGCCGGCTTGACGCTGGGCCTGGCGGTTGTCGCGGGCTGGTGGGTCACCGGTGTCGCTGTCGATGCCTTCGATCATGTCCCCAAGGCGCAGAGCCTGACCTTCGTTTCGCCGGTCGGACGCGCGCTGTACGCCGTGCTGACGTCGCCCGCCGCCCTGCTCGAATTCGGGATCGGGACGCTGGTCGGCGTCACTTTCGGTTCGTTCCTGTCGGCGCTCTATGATCGCGAGTTTCGCTGGGAGGCTTTCGACGACGACCGCGAGATGCGGCGGCATCTCCTCGGCGCCGTCCTGATGGGCGGCGGCGGTGTGCTGGCGGGCGGCTGTACGATCGGGCAGGGGATATCCGCCGGTTCGATGCTGGCGCTGTCCTGGCCGCTGGCCATCGCCGGCATGATGATCGGTGCCCGCATCGGCATCGCCTTCCTGATGGAAGGATCGCTCAGGGGGCTGCTGCGGCGGCGCTGACCGGCGAACTCCCGGCGCAGTACAGGCCGTGCAGGGTCTCCAGCACGGCGGCCGCCTCCGGGCTCGCCAGGGAAAACAGCACCGCGATGCCCTGGCGTCGAGACGCGATCAGGCCGAGGCGGCGCAATTGCGCAAGGTGGGCCGCGACGCCCGCCGGACTCAATCCCGTGATCTGAGCCAGTTCGCCGGCGGCAGCCTCTCCCTCGACCAGCCGACACAGGATGGCGAGCCGCCGCGGGCTCGCCATGGCGCCGAGGAGGGCCGCGGCTTCCTCGATCGGCGGCGTGGCTTGCGATTCAAGCGTCAGTGCAATTGACACATTCAATAATCCATATATATAGCTTTCCATACTTGATTAACCCGGGAGGCCGTCATGGTCAATGTCGGATCGTTTGATCGCACGCTTCGCTTCGTCCTCGGCGCGGTCCTCGTCGCTGCCGTTTTCGTTCCGCCGCTGGCCGCCTGGGTCGCGCCGCTCGGGGCCTGGAAATACGCACTCACCGTATGGGGTGCCGTCATGCTGCTGACCGCGGCCATGCGCGTCTGCCCCGCCTACAGCCTGCTCGGCATCAGCACCTGTCGCACGGGGCGCTCGTCGTGATCGTGACCCTTTTCACACCGGTCGCCTCGCTTGCCGGGGGCGCTCTGATCGGCCTGGCTGCGGTGCTGCTGATGCTCTTCGAGGGACGCATCGCCGGCATCAGCGGCATCGTCTCGCGGCTCCTGCCGCCGGAAGGCGACGGGCAGACGCCGGGCCGGCTGGCCTTCGTCATGGGCCTGATCGTGGCGCCGCTCGCCTATGCGGCCGTGTCCGGCCTCTGGCCGGTGCCGCAAGTGGCCGCGACGATGCCGATCCTGATCGTCGCGGGGCTGCTCGTGGGCTTCGGATCGGTCTGGGGCAATGGTTGCACCTCCGGACACGGGATCTGCGGGTTGTCGCGCCTGTCGCCGCGTTCGGCCGTCGCGGTTGCGACCTTCATGACGATGGCCATTGCGACCGTGTTCGTCGCCCGGCACGTGTTGTGAGGCTTGAATGTCTGTTCTTGTCCAATTCCTCGTCGGCCTCGTCTTCGGGCTCGGGCTCATCATTGCGGGCATGTCCGATCCGGCGAAGGTTCTGGGCTTCCTCGATCTCGGCGCGATCCCGCTCGGAACCTGGGATCCGAGCCTGATCTTCGTGATGGCCGGCGGCGTCGGCGTGACGCTGCTCGGCTATCGCCTGGTGCTTGGCCGCGTCCGGCCGCTGCTCGCGCAACGCTTCGCGCTGCCCACGGCCAGCCGGCCGGACATGCGGCTCGTGAGCGGTGCCGCATTGTTCGGCATCGGCTGGGGGCTCGCCGGCTTCTGCCCAGGCCCCGCCCTCGTCGCCACCCTGACCGGCGGCCCGCCCGCTCTCGTCTTCATCGCGGCGATGCTCGTCGGCATGGTGCTCGCCCGCCGGCTCGCCACCGCGACGGCTGCCATGCCGGCCGCGCCGGCCCATCGCAACTGAGGAGAATTTCCATGCAAGGCCTTCCTCACCCCGTCGACCTCGCCGTCAAGCCGGAGGTCACCGCCTTTTTCGACGAGGCGACCAACACCGTCAGCTATGTCGTGAAGGATCCGGCGTCCAAGGCCTGTGCCGTGATCGATTCCGTCATGGACATCGACTACGCAGCCGGACGCATCGCCTATGAATCCGCCGACGAGATCATCGCTTTCATCCGCAAGCACGATCTTCGGCTCGAGTGGCTGATCGAGACCCATGTCCATGCCGATCACCTGTCCGCCGCGCCCTATATCCAGGGCAAGCTCGGCGGCAGGATCGGCATCGGCGACCGGATCACCATCGTCCAGGAGACCTTCGGCAAGATCTTCAACGAGGGGACCGAATTCCAGCGCGACGGCAGCCAGTTCGACCGTCTTTTCGCTGACGGCGATACCTACACGATCGGCGGCATGACCGCATTCGCGATGCACACGCCCGGCCACACGCCGGCTTGCATGACGCATGTCATCGGCGATGCGGCCTTCGTTGGCGATACCTTGTTCATGCCGGATGGCGGGTCGGCGCGCGCCGATTTTCCGGGAGGCGACGCACGCACGCTCTACCGATCGATCAGGCGGGTGCTCGCGCTGCCGCCGCAGACACGGCTGTTCATGTGCCATGACTACGGCCCGAACGGCCGCGAAATCCGCTGGGAGACCAGCGTCGCCGAACAGCGCGAGCACAATATCCACGTGCGTGACGGCATCGGCGAGGACGAGTTCGTCGAGAAGCGCGAGGCCCGCGACCGGACGCTCGCCATGCCCAGGCTGATCATCCCCTCGCTGCAGGTCAACATGAAGGCCGGGGAATTGCCGAAGCCGGACGAGAGTGGAACGCGCTTCCTCAAGGTCCCGCTCGACACGCTCTAGGCGCTAGCGTCGATGCCGGCACCTCCCGCGCGCGGGCTTCCGGAACGATCGACACAGCGCGCGCAAGACCCGCCGCCGGGAGGATGGCCATGGAGATCAAACGTATCGACGATCGTCTTTCGGTTTCGGCTCAGATCGGGCCGGACGATGTCCCCGCCGTCGCAGCAGCCGGTTTCCGCTCGATCATCGCCAACCGGCCGGACGGGGAGGGCGGCGACCAGCCGGACTTCGCCGCGATCGCCGCGGAAGCGGATCGGCTCGGCCTGAAGGCGGCCTACCTTCCGGTGACGTCCGGCAAGGTCGGCGACGACGAGGCGATTGCCTTTGACCGGTTGTTGAAGGAACTGCCCGGCCCGACGCTGGCCTATTGCCGAACCGGAACGCGCTCGACGACCTTGTGGTCCCTGGCCCAGGGCGCAGCCGGAACGCCGCTGCCCGATATCCTCAGGGCAGCCAAGGCGGCGGGCTACGACATGAACGGCGTCGCCCGGCGCATCGCCAACAAGGGTAAGGTCGCGATGGACGTTGTCGACGCTCACGCCGAGGTCGTCATCGTCGGCGGCGGCGCCGCCGGCATCGCGGTGGCCGCCAGCCTCAAGGCGCGCAAGCCGGACCTCGATATCGCGATCATCGACCCGGCGGAGGTTCATTACTACCAGCCCGGCTGGACCATGGTCGGCGGCGGCGTCTTTGACCCCGCCAGCACGGCGAAGACGATGGCTTCGCTGATTCCCCCCGGAGTGCGCTGGTTCAAGGCCGCGGTCGCGGCTTTCGAGCCGGCGAAGAACGCGGTGATCCTGGAGGGCTGCCGGGTCGTGACCTACCGGGCGCTGGTCGTGGCAGCCGGCCTGAAGCTGGACTGGGCCGGCATCGAGGGATTGCAGGAAACCCTGGGGCGCAACGGCGTCACCTCGAATTATCGCTACGATCTCGCACCTTACACCTGGGAGCTTGTCCAGTCGCTGAAGCGCGGCCGGGCCGTCTTCACGCAGCCGCCGATGCCGATCAAATGCGCCGGCGCGCCGCAGAAGGCCCTCTATCTCTCGGCCGACCATTGGCACCGGCAGGGCCGCCTGAACGACATCAGGATCGACTTCTTCAACGCCGGTGCCGTGCTCTTCGGCGTCAAGGATTATGTCCCGGCGCTAATGGCCTACATCGAGCGCTACGGTGCTGCGCTGCGGTTCCAGCACCGGCTCACCCGCGTCGATGGCGCGAGGCGGCGGGCCTGGTTCGCGCGAACCGAGGCCGACGGCAGCACATCGACGGTCGAGACGGAGTTCGACATGATCCATGTCGTGCCGCCCCAGGTCGCCCCCGACTTCGTCAGGGTTTCGCCGCTGGCCGACGCGTCGGGCTGGATCGACGTCGATCAAGGCACGCTCCGGCACAAGAGCTTCGCCGGAGTCTATGCCCTCGGCGACGTTTCGAGCACGCCGAACGCCAAGACCGCCGCGGCGGCGCGTAAGCAGGCGCCGATCGTCGCTCACAACCTGCTGCGCGATCTCGGCCATGGCGCAGCCGCCGATGCGATCTATGACGGCTACGGCTCCTGCCCGCTGACCGTCGAGCGCGGCAAGATCGTCCTCGCCGAGTTCGGCTATGGCGGCAAGCTGCTGCCGAGCTTTCCAGCCTGGCTCATCGACGGCCGAAAGCCGAGCCATCTCGCCTGGCTGCTGAAGGAGCGCATGCTGCCGCCGATCTATTGGAAGGCGATGCTGCGCGGACGCGAATGGCTTGCCAGGCCGGAGCTCGCGGCATGATCGCCTCACCCGATATCGCCTCGGTCGGGTCGGGCTCGCTGGTCGGCTTCGTCCTGGGCCTCATCGGCGGCGGAGGCTCTATCCTGGCCGTGCCTCTGCTGGTCTATGTCGTGGGCGTGGCCTCGCCCCACGTCGCCATCGGCACCAGCTCGGTGGCCGTGGCGCTCAGCGCCTTTTCGAATCTCGTCGGCCATGCGCGCGTCGGCAATGTCCGTTGGCCTTGCGCAATCGTCTTTTCCCTGGCCGGCATCGCCGGGGCGGCGGCGGGCTCGGCCATCGGCAAGCGCTTCGACGGCCAGAAACTGCTCCTGCTGTTCGGGCTGCTGATGATCGTGATCGCGGTGATGATGCTGGTTCGCAGGAAGGGCCACGGCACGCAGTTCCGGCCGCTCGAACGGGCCACGGCCGGCACGCTGCTGCCCCGGCTGCTCGGCATGGGCGGAGCCGTCGGCGGGATGTCGGGCTTCTTCGGGATCGGCGGCGGCTTCCTGATCGTGCCGGGCCTGATGGCCGCGGCCAGGATGCCGATGATCACGGCGATCGGGTCCTCGCTCGTCGCGGTCACCGCTTTCGGAATCACGACGGCCGTTTCCTACGCGCTCTCCGGACTGGTCGACTGGCACATTGCAGCTCTGTTCGTCGCCGGCGGCGTGGCGGGCGGCGTCGGCGGCACGCTGCTGGCCCACCGGCTGGCGACCCACAAGACGATGCTGACCCGGGTATTCGCCGGGATCGTCGCGGTCGTCGGCCTCTATGTCGTCTGGCGCGGTTACGGCGCGGTCGTGGCTCCGGCTTGACGGTGGAGTTTCAGACCGGGACGAAGCGATAGGCCGCGGCGTCCCGCTCGACGCGCCCGGCCGCGCCCGGCAGATGATATCCGATCGCCAGCACGCCCTCCTGGTGCAGCCTGTCGAGCAGGCTGCGGCGCGTGGCGACGGCCCGCTCGGCATCGTGATCGGAAGCCGGCCGCCATTCCGGATGGGCGAAGGAAATCCGGGGATGGGTCAGGGCATCGCCCAGCACCATCACCTCCTGTCCGGCCGACCGGAAGGCGAATGAGACATGGCCGGGTGTGTGTCCGGCCGTCTCGACGGCCGCTATGCCCGGCAGCCATTCGCTCGCCGCTGCCATGCGCTCGAGCTTCTCGCCGAGGCCCTTCGCGATGCGCTGCGCGCCGGCGGCGAAGGCGTGCCGGTCCGCCGGAAGCCGTTCGTAGACCTTGTTCCCGGTCCAGAAGTCGATTTCCGGCGCCGCAGCCAGCCAGCGCGCATTCGGAAAGAGCGGGCTGTCGAAGTCGTCGAGGGCACCCCAGAAATGATCGGGGTGGAGATGCGTGAAGAGGACGTGGGTCACCGCTTCGGGGTCGATGCCGGCGGCTACCAGACTCGCCGCCAGCTGGCCGGTGCCGGGCAGGAAATGGGCACCGGCCCCGCAATCAAACAGGATGACCTCGCTGCCGCGGCGCAGGCAGGTGACGTTCACGGGTGTCCGGAAGGGGTCTGACGGTCCGGCCTGCGCGACGATCTCGGCGGCCGGCATGTCGCGCGCCAGCGTCGACAGCGGCATCTCGAAGCCGCCGTCGCTCAGGATCGTGATGCGCTCCGCCTCGGAGCCGAGCGTGGTGACGACCTGTGCCCGTGCCGGGGCGGCAAGGCTTGCAACCCCGGCAGCAAGGAGGGAGCGGCGCGTCAGCATGGCCGGCCTATTTGTTGACCGGCGAATCGGGGTCGAACAGATAGGCCATCACGTCCTTTATCTGGTCCTCGGTCAGCACCTTGTTGACGCCGAAGCGAGGCATGTTCGAGCACGGCACGACCGCCATCGAGTCATAGATCTTGGTGTAGGCGTCCTTGATGCTTTCGGCGTCGTATTTGCGGTCCTTGCCATAGGCCGACAGGCTCGGCCCCAGCGTCCCGTAGCTGACCTCCTTCGGGTCGAGCTGGTGGCAGGCGAAGCAGTTGCCGCCCGCGATCGTGCCGGGCGGATCGGAGAACTGGCCGCCGCGGCCGTTGTTGGCGACCTGATAGCCTTTCTTCCAGTCGCCAAGGAATTTTCCGTCGGCAGGATAGGCGACGCGGCCTGCCTCGCGCTTCATGATCGCGTCGGACTGGGCGGAGGAGGGGGTATTGCGCGTCGCGTTGCAGATCGCGAGCGTCTCGTCCGGCTTGATCCGCGCCTGCCACTCGGGCGAGGCCTTGCCGAAGGTGGACTTGATGTAGGCGTCGATCACGGCCTGGTTCGGGCGCTCCTGGGCATGGAGCTGGCTCGCTGCGAGGACACCGGCGGCAAGCGCGATGGTCAGTTTCAGCATCGTCGGGTCCTCACCGCTTGATCGACGGAACATTGATCTCGCCGCCTTCCGCCCGGGTCTCCAGGAAGAGGGTCAGGGCGGTCAGGGCGTCCGAGCCGTATTCCGGAACCGGCCAGCGCTGCTGGCGATAGCAGTCCCAAAGCCTGTGCTGCATCGTGCGCAATGCGCTCTGCGAGACGCGGTAGGTCGGCCAGGACGCCATCGTCTCCTGGGCAGGCTTGCCTTTGACCGAAAGGTTGGGCAGCCCCTGCAGGCGGATGCGCTTGCCGTCCTCGGCATGGCAGGTGGAGCAGGAGAAGTCGTTGACGCCGCCGCGAGTGTAGAACAGCGCCTCGCCGACAGCTGCCGCCTCCTTCTCCTTCGGATGCGAAAGCTGCGGCTCGATCTTCATGCCGTTCGATTTGTTGGCGATGAAGGCGACGAGATCCTCCATGTCGGAGGCTTTGCCCGGGCCGGAGAAGCGGCGCGCGACGACATCCGTCGTGTCGAGGCCCTGGAGCTTGTCCATGCACCAGAGCAGCCGCTGCTCCAGGTCCATGACCTTGTCGGCATCGGCGAAGTAGCGCGGCAGCTTGGCATAGGCTCCCTCGAGCTTACCCGCCCCCTCGCCGAGGTCGCAGCCTTCCAGCGAAACGTTCTTGGTGCCACGTGCCTCGCTCCACAGAGCCTCGCCGCGATCGACTGCGAGGAAGCCTGGATTCGAGAACGGGTCCGACAGCATTTGCCGGTAGCGCTCGATTTCCTTCTCGCTGTCGTCCTGCGGCGACTGCGCCGCCAGCCGGGCGCTCGCCAGGCTCAAGGCAGCCGTAAAGACGGCCGCTGCAATCAGCGGAATCCTCATCCCTCGCCCTTTCGTTTCCTCGCCGGCCGCTTATGCTGCGGATCGGTTCAAAGCCCGCACGGGCTTTACATTCACAAAAAACAATATAACGATACGTGCAAATGATGTGCGGCGATCGGTCGCTTCGTCAAGCGCAAAAATGAGAGCAGTTCCAGGGAGGAACACGAATGAAAAACAGCCTGGAAAGGCTTTCTCGCCGCGATTCCATCAAGCTCGCAGCGGCAGCTTTCGCCGCCGCGGCGATCGCGCCGCGCCTGGCTTTTGCCGATGAGAAGGCTGTCGCAGCCGAGATCAAAAAGCTCTACGGCGACAAGGCGATGGGGCAGGGTAGGATCAAGCTCGACGTGCCGGAGATCGCCGAGAACGGCCTCGTCGTCCCGATCGGCGTCGAAGTCGAGAGCCCGATGACGGATGCCGACTACGTCAAGGCGGTGCACGTCTTCGCCGACGGCAACCCGCAGCCGGGTGTCGTCAGCTACCAGTTCACGCCCGCCTGCGGAAAGGCTTCGGCCGCGACGCGCATGCGCCTTGCGCAGACGCAGGACGTGATCTGCATCGCGGAGATGTCGAACGGCGATCTTTTTTCGGCGAAGGCCAACGTCAAGGTCACGATCGGCGGCTGCGGCGGCTAAGTAGCCCGCGGGCCGACCAGAACCAGAACAGGCGAGGAAACCATGAGCACGAAGCCCACGCCCCGGGTCCGCGTCCCGGCCAAGGCCGCAGCCGGCGAGTTGATCGAGATCAAGACGCTGATCTCGCACGAGATGGAATCAGGCCAGCGCAAGGACGTCAAGGGCGGAACCATTCCGCGCAAGATCATCAACAAGTTCACTGCGAGCTTCAACGGCAAGCCGGTCTTCGTCGCGGATTGGAACCCGGCGATTTCGGCGAACCCCTATCAGTCGTTCTTCTTCAAGGCTGCGGAATCCGGTGAGTTCACCTTTGCCTGGAAGGATGACGACGGTTCCGAATATACCGCCAAGAGCAAGCTGACCGTCGGCTAGCGCCGACTTCGGCCCGGCGCGTTCGGAAGCGTCGTCGGGCATGCATCCTCCGATTCCGATCGTTGTTCCCGGGCCGCGGCATGCGCGCGCCCAAAGGACGAGTCATGATCTCGAAACGTGAATTCCTGCAGGCGACGGGTGTCGCCGCGGTGCTGGCGGCATCGTCCGGACTCGGACCGCTGGGTCGCGCCGCGGCGCAGCAGAAGCTCTCGCAGGCCGATATCCTGCGCTTCGACCCGCTCGGCACCGTCACGATCCTGTATCTCGCCGATATCCACGCGCAGCTCATGCCGCTGCATTTTCGCGAGCCTTCGGTCAATCTCGGTGTCGGCGAGGTCAAGGGCGTGCCGCCGCATCTCACTGACGCAGCCTTCCGCGACTACTTCAAGGTCGCTGCGGGCTCGCCCGAAGCCTTCGCACTGACATCGGACGATTTCGTCCATCTCGCGCGCAACTACGGCAGGATGGGCGGTCTCGATCGCGTTGCGACCCTGGTTAAGGCGGTCCGGGCCGAGCGCGGCGACGACAAGGTGCTGCTGCTCGATGGTGGCGATACCTGGCAGGGTAGCTGGAGCGCACTGCAGACCAAGGGCCAGGACATGGTCGATGCCATGTCCGCGCTGAAGGTCGATGCGATGACCTCGCACTGGGAGTTCACGCTCGGCGCTGACCGCGTGAAGGAGATCGTGGACGCCGCTCCCTTCGCCTTCCTCGCTCAGAACATCCGCGACAAGGAATGGAACGAGCCGGTCTTTCCGCCGCGCAAGATCTTCGAGAAGGGCGGGGCGAAGATCGCCGTCATCGGCCAGGCCCTGCCGCGCACGGCGATTGCCAACCCGCGCTGGATGTTCCCGGAATGGGAATTCGGCATCCGCGAGGAGGATCTGCAGAAGCAGGTCGACGAGGCGCGCGCCGAGGGGGCCAGTGTCGTCGTTCTGCTTTCGCATGACGGTTTCGACGTCGACCGCAAGCTCGCCTCGCGGGTCAGGGGCATCGACGTCATCCTGACCGCCCACACGCACGATGCGATGCCGGGGCTGATCCGCGTCGGCGACACCGTGCTCGTCGCCACCGGGTCGCACGGCAAATTCGTTTCGCGCCTCGATCTCGCGGTGAAGGACGGCAGGCTCGCGGACATCCGCTTCAAGCTCATGCCGGTCTTTGCCGATGCGATCGCGCCGGATGCCGAGATGGCGGCGCTGGTGACGAAGCTGCGCCAGCCCTACGCGGCCGATCTTGCCGAGGAAATCGGCCGGACGGATTCGCTGCTCTACCGGCGCGGCAACTTCAACGGCACCTTCGACGACCTGATCTGTGCCGCGATGATGCAGCAGCGTGACGCGGAGATCACGCTGTCGCCCGGCTTCCGCTGGGGCGGTTCGCTCCTTCCGGGCGAGCCGATCACCTGGGAGGCGATCACCAACGCCACCGCGATCACCTATCCGAACTGCTACCGGATGGAGATGACGGGCCAGCAGCTCAAGGATGTGCTCGAAGATGTCGCCGACAACATCTTCCACCCCGACCCCTATTTCCAGGGCGGCGGCGACATGGTCCGCGTCGGCGGCATGGGCTACGCCATCGACGTTGCCCGGCCGATGGGCAGCCGCATCTCGGAAATGACCCATCTGAAATCCGGCCAGCCGATCGAGGCGGGCAAAAGTTATGTCGTTTCCGGCTGGGCGAGCGTCAACGAGAGTACGCAGGGGCCGCCAATCTGGGATGTCGTGCGCGATCACGTCGCCGCTTCAGGGACCATTTCGCTTCAGCCGAACACCGCCGTGAAAGTGAGCGGCGCATGATCGCCGTCGCGTCCGGCCTCACCCGTCATCGGAGGACATGAGAGGATGACCTCGCACAGCGACGATTTTGCTCCGAGCCGACGCCGCTTCCTGGGCGGCGCGGCGCTCGCCGGCGCGGGGCTCGTCGCCGCCGGCCCTGCGCGGGCCGAGACGGCCAAGCCCGACCCGCTCATCACAGAGGTGCAGGACTGGAACCGCTATCTGGGGGAGGGCGTCGACAAGCACCCCTACGGCGTGCCGTCCCGCTTCGAGAAGAACGTTGTGCGGCGCGATGTGCCGTGGCTGACGGCTTCGCCGGAATCCTCGGTCAACTTCACGCCGCTGCACGATCTCGACGGCATCATCACCCCTTCCGGCCTGTGCTTCGAGCGCCATCATGGCGGCATCGCGGACATCGATCCGGCCAACCACAGGCTGATGATTCACGGCCTGGTCGACAAGCCGCTCGTCTTCACGATGGAGGACATCAGGCGGATGCCGCGCGAGAACAGGATCTTCTTCCTGGAATGCGCGGCGAATTCCGGGATGGAGTGGCGCGGGGCGCAGCTCAACGGCTGCCAGTTCACGCACGGCATGGTTCACAACGTCATGTATACCGGCGTGCCGTTGCGGACGATCCTGGCCGAGGCGGGCCTGAAGCCGAAGGCGAAATGGCTCATGCTCGAAGGCGCCGATGCCGCGGGCATGAACCGCTCGCTCCCGCTGGAAAAGGCGCTCGATGACGTCCTCATCGCCTTCGCCATGAACGGCGAGGCGCTGCGGCCGGAACAGGGCTATCCGCTGCGTGCCGTCATTCCCGGTTGGGAAGGCAATCTCTGGGTCAAGTGGCTGCGCCGGATCGAGGTTGGCGACATGCCCTGGATGGCGCGCGAGGAGACTTCCAAATACACCGACCTGCTTGCGGATGGACGCTCGCGCCGCTTCACCTTCGTCATGGATGCGAAGTCGGTCGTCACCAGCCCCTCGCCGCAGGCGCCGCTGAAGCACAAGGGCCGCAACGTCCTCTCTGGGCTCGCATGGTCGGGACGCGGCACGATCAAGCGGGTCGACGTCACCCTCGATGGCGGCAAGAACTGGCAGCACGCACGCATCGACGGCCCGGTTCTCGAGAAGTCGCTGACCCGCTTCTACGTCGATTTCGACTGGAATGGCGGCGAATTGCTGGTTCAGTCGCGGGCTATCGACTCCACCGGTTATGTTCAGCCGACGAAAGAAGAACTGCGCAAGGTCCGCGGCGCCAACTCGATCTATCACAACAACGGCATCCAGACCTGGCACGTGAAGCCGAACGGGGAGACCGAGAATGTCGAAATCTCCTAGGGTCGCGCTTCTGGCGGCTGCCGCCGGCCTTGCCCTTGCGCTGGCCGGCCCGCTCGTCGCCCAGCCCGTGCACAAGCCGCACCCTGCGGCGCACCCGCATGCGGCTCAGGCTCCTGCGCAGCCGCTTCCGCCGGCGGCCGCCCGGATGGGCCTCGGCCGCGAGGCGCTTCCGGAGGAGATCAAGGCCTGGTCGATCGATGTCAGGCCGGACGGGAAGGGGCTGCCACCCGGCAAGGGCACGGTGCGGCAGGGAGACGAGCTGTTTCAGGCGCAATGCGCGGCCTGCCATGGCGAGTTCGGGCAGGGAAACGGCCGCTGGCCGGTCCTGGCCGGCGGGCAGGGCTCGCTCAAGGACGACCGACCGGAAAAGACCATCGGCTCGTTCTGGCCAGACCTGTCGACGGTGTTCGACTATGTCCGCCGCGCCATGCCGTTCGGCAATGCACAGTCGCTGCAGCCGGACGAGGTCTATGCCCTGACGGCCTATCTCCTCTACCTCAACGATATCGTCAAGGACGAGGATTTCGAGCTTTCGGACAAGAACTTCACCTCGGTTAAGCTTCCCAACGCCGCGGCTTTCTACGACGATGACCGGGAGACGACGGAGAAGTCGTTTTGGGGCAGGCAGCCTTGCATGAAGGACTGCAAGGCGGAGGCGAAGATCACGGGCCGCGCGACCGTGCTGGACGTCACGCCCGATTCCAAGACGGCTCCCAAGGTCGATTGATGGGAGCGGCGCCGGTGGCTTCGGGATGGATGAGCTTCGCCGCCATGGCAGCCGGGCTGGCCGCTGGTTCGGCCCAGGCGGCGGGTGACCGGGCTCTCGGAGAATATCTCTCCGCCGAATGCGCGGCCTGCCATGTCGGCAGCGCGTCCGGGGCGCAGGGCATCCCGGCTCTTGCCGGCATGCCGGCCGGGCAGCTCACCGCGTTGATGATGTCCTACCGGCGTGGCGAACGCGACAATGCCGCCATGCGCAATGTTGCACGGCAACTTTCGGAAGACGATATCGCGGCTCTGGCCGCCTATTACGAGGGGCTGAAAACGGCCCCCTGACCGTCGATATGCGGCGGCCAACAGGGAGGAGACGATGACGGATTGCACAGGGACGCCGTCGCGGCGCGGCTTGCTCGCCGCCGCGGCTTCAGGGCTGGCGGTGGCGGCGACCGCCGCGGCTGCCGCCGCTCCCCGGGACGTCGGTCTCGCGGAGCTCAAGAAGGAAGCCGACATCGCTTGCCTCTATCACTGCGACTTCGGCGACGCTGCGCGCTTCGAGCAGATGCTGACCAACATCGCGAACCACTATTCCGCCTACGATGCCGATCCGTTCGCGCTGCAGCTGGCGATCGTGGCGCATGGAGCGGGCGTGAAGTTCTTCCTGAAGGACCTCGAGGGCACCGCCTGGGCCGGGGACGCGGCCGCGATGAAATCCTTCGACCGTGTCGAGGCGCTCGCCAAGAACGGGCTCAAGGTGCATCTCTGCGAGATCACCTTCCAGCGCAACAGGATCGACAAGGCGAAGGCGAGGGAAGCCGCTTTCGCGAGCTTCGTGCCGTCGGGCGTCGCGACCGTGGCCGCGCTCCAGGCGAAGGGCTTCGCCTATATGAAGGTCGGTTGACGATGGCGATGCGGGTCCACCGACGCAGGCTTCTCGAAACCGGGCTTGTCGCCGCCGCGAGCATGGTGGCGCCTGCCGTGATCGGGCAGGCGCGGCCTCGCGTCGTCGTTGTGGGTGGCGGAGCCGGCGGCGCCACGGCCGCCCGCTATATGGCGCGGGATTCGAATGGCCAGCTCGCGGTGACGCTGGTCGAAGAAAACGAACTCTATCACACCTGCTTCCACTCGAACCTGTATCTTGGCGGGTTCAAGAGCTACGCCGAGATCACCCATCGCTACGACACGCTCGCCAGCCGCTACGGCATCGCGCTCGCCCGCGACCGCGCGGAGGGGATCGACCGTGACAGGCGCGAGGTGGTGCTTCGCGGCGGCACGCGCCTGCCCTATGACCGGTTGGTCCTCTCGCCGGGCATCGACCTCAAATACGATTCCGTTCCCGGCTGGTCCAAGACCGCGGAGGAAACCATGCCGCATGGCTGGAAGCCTGGACCCCAGACCCAGCTCATCCGGAAGAAGCTCGAAGCCGTGCCGAATGGCGGCACGATCGTGATGGTCGCCCCGCCCAATCCCTATCGCTGCCCGCCCGGCCCCTACGAGCGCGCCTCGATGTTCGCGCATGTGTTGAAGAGCACGGGCCGTGGAGATGCCCGCATCGTCATCCTCGATCCGAAGGAGAGCTTTTCCAAGCAGGGCGTCTTCCAGGAGGGCTGGGAAAGATATTACGGCACGATGATCGAATGGCTCGGTCCGAAGATCCACGACGGCATCAGGTCGGTCGACCCGGCGACGAACACCGTGGTCACCGGATTCGAGACCTACCGCGACTGCGCCTTCGTCAACGTCATCCCGGCGCAGATGGCGGGCGAGATCGCGCGCCGCGCCGGGCTCGCTCCGCCGGGAGGCTATTGCGCGATCGACCCCGCGACGATGAAGGCGACCGTCGATGCCAACATCCATGTGCTGGGCGACGCCTGTGCGGCCGGCGACATGCCGAAATCGGCCTTCGCCGCGAACAGCCAGGCCAAGGTCGCGGCGATGGTCGTCCGCGCCGAGCTGACAGGCTCGCGCAGCTTTCCGCCGCGCTATCTCAACACCTGCTGGTCGCTGGTCGAGACCGACGATGCGATCAAGGTCGGCGGCCGCTACGAGCCGCGCGACGGACGCATCGCCGCCGTCGAGACCTTCGTCTCGCAGAACGATGAACCTGCCGATCTGCGCAAGCAGAACGAGGCCGAGAACCGCGGCTGGTACGCGGCCATCACCGCCGACATGTTCGGATAGCGGCCGGCCACCGCCTTCAACCCGAGACCAGAGGACACCGCATGAAGATCCTGATTCCCGCCCTGTTCCTGTCGTCGCTGCTGGCCGTCAGCTCGGCTGCGGCGCAGGACGTCTCCGTCGGCGAGCGCTCCTTCAACAAGTGCCGGGCCTGCCATCAGATCGGCGAGACGGCGAGGAACGGGGTGGGACCGGAGCTGAACGGGCTGTTCGGGCGCCATACCGGGTCGGTCGAGGGTTACGCCTATTCCGCCGCGAACAAGGCCGCCAACCTCACTTGGGACGAGAAGACTTTTGCCGAGTACATCAGGGACCCCAAGGCCAAGATCCCGGGCACGAAGATGGTCTTCGTGGGCATCAAGAACGACAAGGAAATCGCCGATCTGACCGCCTTCCTCAAGCAGTTCGGCAAGGACGGCAAGAAGATGTGAGCGGCGTGCCTGGGGCCGAGCCTGCTGGCCTGCGCCTCGCAGCCGCCGCCGCCGTCAGGGCCCGGCCTGCTTGCGACGTGCGTCCGAGACGGCCTGCTTGAAGCCGGCGTAATCCAGGGTCGAAGTCCTGAACGGACCGACGAGATAGGTCGGAGTGCCTTGGAGGCCCAGTGAATCGGCTTGCGTCATCGTGCGGCGCAGCAGAGCCGCGATCTTGTCTCGGTTGGCATCGAGATCGGCCTGCAGCCGGTCGAGATCGATGCCCGCACCCTTGATCGCCGCGGAAATCTGCTCCCGGCTGAGGCGCCCCTTGGTCGCCATCAGCGCGTCGTGGGCCTGCTGGTATCGGTCCTGATAGGCTGCCGCGAGGGCGAGCTGCGCCGCATAGACCGAGGTCTCCGCGATGACCGGCCAGTCCTTGTAGACGAGCCTGATCTTGCCGTCCTCCCTGACAATACGGGCGAGGGCTGGCGCGGACGCCTTGCAGTAGGGGCAGTTGTAGTCGAGGAACGCCACGATCGTCACGTCTCCCCGCGGATTGCCGCCAACCGGAGCGTCGGGGTCGTTCAGGATCGCTTCCGCGTCGATCCGGGACGTGCCCTGAGCCTGCGCGATGACGGGCAGCGCGGCCCCGGCGAGCGCGAGGGCGGCGATGATGGTGCGGCGGTCGTGGTTCATGGCGCGCATGTCGTTGTTCCGGTTAGGTTATGCAAGAGGGCAGCCCGGCGTTGCGGATACGAGCCACCTAAAGGCTCGCAGGTGGTCGAAGGATGACGCGATCAGTCGCACCAGCCCGAGGCAGACCTGATTTCGGTATGCTCCCTGGCGTGACGGACACTGCGATGCGCATCCTCATCGTCGAAGACGACCCGTTCTCGCCGATGCCTCGCCGTTCAACCCTTGCGATCGTGAAGACGGCGCCCAGCCAGACCGGCGCCGAACCTGCTTTCGCTCAGCTACCAGAGGAAGATTGGGGGTGTGACCGGATTCAGCCGAAGACCGCGAGGCGCTACACCTCCTCTTGCAAAATCGGCGGACCGGCGGCATTGAACCGCCCTAGGGAAGGGTGGCCGAGTGGTTTAAGGCAGCGGTCTTGAAAACCGCCGTGGGTGCAAGCCCACCGTGGGTTCGAATCCCACCCCTTCCGCCAAATAAATTCAGCCAATGCTTTGGTAAATCTAAGAATTTTGTGAAGTCATCGGGCTGTCTGCCCTAATTTCTGCCCTAACTGAACCATGCGCTTGCTGGGCCTTTTGGCCGGATCCGCGCCAGCGTGCTCCCGCTCGTGCGAGTGCGGCAGGGCCGTGAATACCCCGCTCCCAAAAATCGAATCGCAATTGGTCCTGTGTAGCGTGCTTCCATATAGCGCCATGCGTTTCATGCGGCGCGAATGAGAAATGGAGCGCCCACCATGACCCACGCCGTCGAATGCGAAAAGCAAACAAAGATCGAGCCGGAACTGTACACCGTCCAGGACACAGCGCGAATTCTGAGCATCTCAGTCGCCTCGGTATATCGATTGATCTCCCGCAGTGAACTTAAGTCAGTGAAACTTGGCGGCCGAGCGCTGGTAACGCGGGTGGCGCTCAATGATCTTTTACGTGGGATTGGTGCCTAAGACAAAAAACAAGCCCGCAGGATGGGGCCCGCGAGCTTGTTGGGGAATATCGTTTGCAATTTTGCTCTGGACGGAGCGGCATTATGTATACCAGAATATCTAGCCTGCCGCAATCAGCGAATAGGCGTGTTTGCGGCAAAACTATTCGTCGAATCGAGCTTCATTCTTCGTCGCCGGGCGCTCCTGTTGCACTGGCCTGGCGACTCGGTCGCGCCTCTTCGGGACGTATCGCCTTCAAGTGCGTCGCCTGCGAAGGGTGGCACCGGGCGCCGGACGTTGTGCACACCAGCGGCGACGTCGCTCGCGTTACGACCTGCCCGGACTGCTTTCGGCGCTCGGCCCATAAAACAGTCAACATCAAGATCGTCGGTGAGGCTCCCGGCCACATCGCCCGAGCTTTTTCCGATGGCGCACCGCTATGGGATCTCGCAATCGCGTTCGAAAACATCCGCGAGCCGTGGCATGCGCCCTTGCCGGGGCAGCGCACAATCTGGTTTCGGCGTGAGGTATTTCTGCCGAGATGGTCGGACATCGACATTGCGGTTCAGGCTCTGCGGAACGTCGGCTTCATTGCCGAGGCAACCGCCATTCGCCGGATGCTCGCGCCCTTCGCCAAGATGAACGCGTATGAGCTCTCGATATCGAACCGTTGGCGCGAGGTCGGACCAACCGCGCGGGCCTTGGTTCTTTCGTCTATGCAAAACGCATGGGAAGCTGGGGGGCGCCTATGACCGCCCACCTCCCGGCCACCGAACGCGCATGGGCGGATTTCCTCGGCGCCATGGCGTCCTGCGGCATCCGCACGAAGGACAAGATTGAGCCGTCGAGCAAGATCATCCGGTTCCACGTCGAGGGCGACAAGAAGGGCACCAAGAACGGGTGGCTGACCTTTCACGAGGACCATCCCGCGTCCGGCGCGTTCGGCTCGTACAAGCTCGGCCGCAGCGAGACCTGGACTGTCGACAAGCCCGAGCGCATGTCTCCGCAGGACCGCGCCGAAATTCAGCGCCGCATGGCCGAGACCCGCCGGCAGCGCGAGGAAGAACAGGCTCGGGCTCATGCCGCCTGTCGCGCTGCCGCCGCGGCCATCGTGGCGGCGACCGAACCGGCGCGGCAGGATCACCCCTATCTGGTCAAAAAGAACCTGAACGTCACGGCTGGGCTCAGGCAGCTTGCTCGTGATGTGAAATACGAGGTCACGGACGAGGAGAAGCCACAACGGACAGCCCGGAAGGGCGCGCTGGTCATCCCGATCTATGGCCCTGACAAGACGCTGCACAGCGTCCAGACGATCGATGGGCAGGGCCGCAAGCATTTCATCTATGGCACGAACAAGAAGGGCAATTATTGGTCTATCGGCAAGCTGACGAAGCGCATCATCATCGGCGAGGGCTATTCGACCTGCGCGACCGTGCACGCCGCAACCGGGTGCTGCACCGTCATCGCCTTCGATAGCGGAAACCTGCCGGCGGTCGCCAAGGCCATCCGGGCGAAGTATCCCGACCATGAAATCGTGCTCGCGGCCGACAACGACCGGTTCACGATGGAGCCCGTTCCGAACCCCGGCATGACCAAGGCTTGCGAGGCTGCGGCAGAAGTCGCCGGCCTTGTCGCCTGGCCCGAGTTCGATGACGGCGCCACGCTCGACGACGGCGGCACGCCGACCGACTTCAATGACTTGGCGGCCGTGCGCAAGAACCTCGAATCCGTTGCCGCTGCGTTCGCCGCGGCCGTCCCGCCGCACGACATCGAGAACCATGCGGACCCGCGCCGTGAGCGTCCTGCCCCACAAGCATCGGCGGCGCCGATCCCGCTTTCGGCTCCTTTCCGCGCCGAAATTTCGGAAGCCGCAGTGCGGGCGCTGCGCGCACGCGGTTTTGAATGGGGTTCGGAGGTCGAGGTCGCTGGCGCCTTTTGCCAGGCCGCGGCGCGCAGCCTCGGATCGCTCATCTATTCGGAGGGCCACTTCTGGACCTTCAACAGCCGTCATTGGGAACGGCTCGACGACCAAGCACTTCGCCGGGCTCTCCACATTCTGGACGGCGCCGAAATCGACCCGATGGGTAAAGCCTCTAAGCTGCTGAAGCTCTCGAGTCGTATGATCGACGGCGTACTTCGCGAGATGTCGGTTATGACGGGGGATGCTACCTTTTTCGAGAACCCGGCGCCGGGCGTACCGGCCCGCAACGGTCTTGTTCAGTTTGCCTGTGATGGGCGGGTGACGCTTGTTCCCCATGCTCCCGAGCATCGCCGCCGCTTTGTAGTCGATGCCGACTTTGAGCCTATCGTGACGCCCTACGAACCGCCAGGAGGCAGTCTTCTAGAACGGCTGTTCGCCGGCTCTTTCAAGGGCGACCATGATGCTCATGAGAAGGTCTCGCTGATTGCCGAGACCCTCGGCGCTGCTGCCGCGGGGCTGGCGACCCAGATTGGCCATCCGAAGGCGCTGCTCCTGTATGGAGCGTGCGCAGGCAACGGGAAGAGCGCGATTGCTGCCCTGTTCTCTGCGCTGCTGCCCGCCAACGCAGTTTGCAGCATTTCGCCGGCTGACATGAACGACAAGACGATGATCGTTGGCCTTGCCGGCTGTGCAGCCAACGTTGCTGACGAACTCGGCGGCAAAGCAATCGCCGGCGATATTTTCAAGCGAGCTGTGACGGGGGAAACCGTTCCAGGCAGGGACGTTTACAAGCCGAAGATGGAGTTCAAGCCAGTCGCGCAGCACGTTTTCACGACCAACAGCTTGCCGGACTTCGCAGGCGGCTTTGATCGTGGTCTGCAACGGCGTTTTATGGTGGTGGAATTCAGCCGGCCGATTCCTGCAGCTGAGATCGTCCCCAACATTGCAGAGCGGATTGCTCGGGAGGAATTGGAGGCCTTGCTAGGGTTCGCTGTCACTGGCGCATCGCGTTTGGTGAAGCGCGGCGGGTTTTCCGTTCCGGCGTCGTCCAAGGCCGCGCTTGATACCTGGTTGAGGTCTGACCCGTTGCAACAATGGTCCGAGTTCCATCTGCAATCGACTTCCGAGCCACCTCCCGGCGGTTGGCCCAAGACGAGAGAATTGTTCGAATCCTGCCGACGCTGGATGCTCAATGAGGGCTACCGGGAAAGCTCGGTTCCCGCTCCGAACGTTTTCACGCAGCGCTTGCGGAGCATGAAGCTCATTCGCGACACGGTGCGGCGCTCGGACGGGGCGCGCGCCATCGGCGTCACCTTGGCGTCCGCACGCTGAGCCATATGGCTGCCAAGACGCCTGTGAGTGTAGGTCTAGTGTAGGTCTAGTGCGCCGAATTTCGCCCTAACTTATTGAAAGTGTTTAGGTGGTGATAAGCGCACCAAAAATCTTTCTATAAACTTGGTTGTCCGGACTTTTCGGACTCTCTCGCGCGTATAAAAGTTTTTGATGATCAACCTACACCTAAACACTTTCAATGAATTAGGCCGAAAATGCCCACACTCATCGAACACCCGGCAACACTCCGCAAAAAGTGTCAACCAAGTCAGCCGCGTCATTATTTGTCGTTCTTATCATATAGATAGAATATTGTCACAAACGCATTCATTTTGATCGATAGCGGGTTGCCACTGATCCTTGATTTCTCCTTATATAGGCAAAGATCAACTTTCCAGATGCTCCAGAAATGCTAAATTCTCTGCATGAGCACGAACATGTCCCCAACCATCGATAGCGATCGCTTGGATCGTTACATCGCCGCCTCCGATGCGGCCCGCGCGGCCTGGGAGGATGGCAAGGAAGCGCTGAAAGACGCACGCGGCGTCCTCGCCGCCGAAAAAGGTCACTTGGCGCGGCTCGAACTGCACTTTGGCGGCCGACTCGATCCGAAACACCCGAACGTCAAGCACACCGTTGAGAAGATGCGGGCCGCGCAGAAGGCAGTCACTGCCGCACAGCATAGGGTCGACGAATTGGCTTCGACGTTGCGCCGCGCCCGCGCGCTCGAAACAGCTTGTCGCGATTTCGCGAACAAAAACGGCGTCAGAAACCGCGATGCTTACGACAGGCCGCGGACCATCTTCACCGGGTCACTGTCATGAAAATCCGTAGCCTCGCCTCATCGCTTGCCAACGCCGTTTCTGCACAGCGCTCGGCGGCGCAGGAAATCCAGAGGAATTTCGACGAGATCAGAAGCCGGATTCGCGAAATCCGCGGCCAGCTTCGGGATGCCCATTCCGCTGCACCTGATACGGCAGGCATCCGCGAGCGAGCAACGATCGTAGTCTCGCAACTCGCCGACGAGGCTCGTGGCCGCATCTACTTTCAGCATCTCAGGACCGAGGCGGACGAATTCGACGCCGCGACCTTCATCAAAAGCGCGGCAACCGTTTCAATACTGCACGCGCCACCTTCTGTTGGCGGCGGCACCGGCCTCGGCTTCACGTCGAAAACGAACGTGACCCCCCTCCACCTGGAGGCGCTACTGCGCCCGGATGACTTGACTGCGATGCTGGTTCGGGAAGCTGAAGCCGGCTTCGAAGGAGCTTCGGAACTCAGGTTGTCAACGAAGGAGCGCGAAGCTCTCATTCAACGTCTGACCTCTGAACTCGACGAGCTTGAGCGCGCGGACGAGGCTGCCTGCCGGGAAGCTGAATCAGCTGGCTTCAACGTCGAGCGACGTACCGATGCAGATCCGCGTTGGCTGCTCGCTGCCGACTCCGACCTGCGAGCGGCGTGACATAAATATTCTCGCGGGTCCTTGGATGGACACCCCCCTACACGGGTGAACGCAGCCGCGTGCTTTCGTTCACGGCCAAGCGTTTTGCCACTGAACGAATCTCAATTCCTCGCGCGTACGCTCGCGCATAATGCGCGCAAGCGCGCGGAAACTGTAGTGCTCTAACCGGCAGGTTTCTCCATGAAGCATTCCGCTAGACCAACCGTCCCTCAACTCGCCGCCGGTCACCCACCGTCATCGACCCGTCGCGTTGCTCTCGATCGCGCGCAGCGTTTTGCCCTCGCTCTGGCCGAACAAGCCGAGCGAGCTCGCGTGGAAGCAATGACGCCTGCAGAGAGAGCGTCCGATTTGTCCAGTAAAGCGGCCTGGGCGCGCCACGAGGCTCGTGAACTCGAGCAGCAATTGGCACTGGACGAAATTGAGCGCGAGCGACGCGCCAAGCTCCGGGCTCTCATACCTGCTCGGGCGGTGTCCGAGCTGGAAAAGGCCGTTGCCGCTGCCCAAGCGCGAGCAGCCGAACTGACGAAGCTCGGCGCTTTCGCTGCAAAATACGGAGCCCCCTTCGACGTCGCCGCTGCGATTGCGAGCCCCATCACGCTCGACGCTGCTCGCAATCAGGTCATGGACGCCATGGCCGCAGAAAGCGAACGCTATTCCATTCGCCCGTATTCGTCAGCGTCTAGCGCGCAGGCCGAGAACCACGCCGCCGGCTGGGATCGGGCCCTTTCCACTGTCGCCGCCCGCCGCGGCGTGCAGCCCGCCGCGTGACGGCTCATCGCGAGAATGCGCCTATGAATGTCACAAATTTCCATGCGCACCCTCGCACTGCAGAGGCGCGCGCTATCCTCGTCACGCTGCATCTGCATGTGAAGCCGGTAATGATCGACGGAAAAGCCGTGTGGTCTATCGACCTGCGTGACGCAGCCGGCGGAGCTGCCGCGCTGCAGGCCGCACGCAATGCCGGTGGCGGGGATACCGATCAGGGAACCGCTGCATTCCTGCGCATGTCCGGTCTCACTCTGTCGCAGATGCTCGCCCTCGACGCGGACGAACTCATGCGATGCCTCATGGTCGCGCTGACACTCGCCGAGGTTGCCAGCGCCATCGCGAACGAAGGCTGAAATGTCCGCCGCTGCAACCGCGAAAGTCACGGTCCGCCTTCTGGATCAATTCACAGCCCCGTCGCGCATCGTGCAGAATTCGATGCGCGCGATGCTCGGGAATATGCGGGCGCTGTCAGGCGCGCGCATCGGCATCGGAAAGCAGCTTGAGGCCGCCACGGCGCGCGCGAAGGAGTTGCGGTCGTCGCTGATGGGCATCGGCGCAACGAGCCTAGTCGCTGCCTACAGCGTCAAGCGCCTGATGAAATCCGGCATCGACCTTGAGACGGTCATGATGGATATCCGCCAGAAGGCGGACCTGACGTCCGAAGCCACCGCGGCAATGCGCGATCGCATTCTGCAGATCGCTCCCACGGTCAACAAGTCGGCAGGCGAAGTCGCCAAAGGCGTAGACTTCCTGATGAGCGCCGGCCTCGACCCTGCCCGCGCAATGGAGATGATCCCTGCCATCGGCAAGGCGGCAACGGCGTTTGGCGCCAACATCGAGGATATTGCCAAGTCTAGCTATGCTGCGATCGACAACCTGAAGGTGCCGGCCAAAGAGCTTGCTCGCACGCTGGACATCATGGCCGCGGCAGGCAATGCCGGCAGTTTCGAACTAAAGGATATGGCGCAGTATTTCCCGCAACTGACTGCTGCGGCCGAAGCTCTCGGGATGCGAGGAAACACAGGCGTTGCCAGGCTGGCAGCGGCGCTGCAAATCGCGCGGAAAGGTGCTGGCGACGCGTCGAGCGCGGCCACAAACACCGCGAACGCGATGCAAAAGATCGTCAGCCCGGAGACAACGAAGAAGTTCAGGAAATTCGGCATCGACATCCGCAAGGAGCTTAAGAAAACTCAGGAATCGGGTGGCGATGTATTCGAGATGCTGGTCAACCTGACACGAAAGGCTGTGAAGGGGGATATCTCAAAGCTTGGCGATTTGTTTGAAGATGCGCAGGTTCAGAATTTCCTGCGGCCAATGATCGCAAACCCCGATGAATACAAAAAAATTCGCGACAAGTCGGCAGCGGCAGATGGCGTTGTCGAGGATGATTATCGCAATCGGATGACGACGCTCGCTGAGCGTCTGAATCGCCTTATGAACGCGTTCGATACGCTAACGATCAAGATCAGCGACGCGCTTGCACCATGGATTGGGGCGCTTGCGGACAAGGTCGCACCGCTCGTCGATTACGTCTCCGAACTCGCTGGCAAATATCCGGGCTATACGGCGGCCATCGTCGGCGTGACGACCGCCCTGGCCGGTCTTGCCGCGACTATTGCCGTCGTCCGCCTTCTGGCGGCCGGGCTCGCAATCGTCGGGCTCAAGGGAGCCAGCGGGCTCTTGAATTACCTCGCCCCAAAGGCGCCCCGGCCAGGTCAGCAGGCGCCGGGAGCCGTCCCGACCAGCGCGCCCAAAGCAGGAGCCGCCGAGGCCACCCCGAAGATCGCGACGAAGCCAGGCCCCATGCGGCCGAGCCAGCTAGAGACGGCCCGGCAAGGCATCGCGCGCATGAACGCGCCGGCAACCGCGCTCGGCCGTCTCGTTGGCGGGCTCAAGAACGGCGTTGTCGGCGCGCTGGCGTATTACTTCGGCAGCAAGGCGATTGATGCCGGATTCGATGCATTGCCGAAGCCGAATTACCCGAAGGGATACGACCCCGATGCCGAAATGAACATGGGGATCGTGGATCGCGTCAAGCGCCTGTGGAACGGATCACCTGACAGCGAAAAGCCTATTGGCGCGCCGGACGCGAATGCTCCCGACGCCGTGCCAGCGCCCAACGCGAAGCCGAGCGGCGTCGCCGCCGGCACCGGCCTCGGTCAGGGGATCAAGGAAGGGCTGGCTGGGCAGCGCCCAGCCGTTATGGACGAGGTCGACGCTATGATCGCTGCGGTACAAGCTAGGCTCGCTGCCGCGGGGTTGAAGCTCAGTGTAACGCCGCAGCTCGAAGGCGGCGGAGCGGCGTTGCGCTCGCTGCATTCGGATGCCGGGTTCTGATGACACCTACCGAACGTCGTCTGCGTGAAGAGATCGATCAGCTTCGCGAGGAAAGCCGCTGGCTCAGGGAATTGCTACGCCCGCCTGAGTTCCTACCAGCGGTCTTCCGCTTCACGGCGCTCGAAGAGCGCGCTTTCAAGGCACTTCTGAACCGCGATCAGTGGCCCCGTGAATCGCTGCACAACGTCACCTATGACGAGCACAACGATAGAGACCTGCCCGACATCAAAGTTATCGACGTGATGATCTGCAAGATGCGGAAGAAGCTCAAGCCGCTCGGCGTCGAGATTGAGACGCTGTACGGGCAGGGATACCGCATCTCATCGGAACATAAGCAGCGGGTTCGTGACGTCATTGCAGCCGAGTACGCCAAGGAAATGGCTGCAGCAGACGCCATCCGCGCAAAGGGTATCCCTGTCGCCGGCGAAAGCGAGCGGCAGGGCTGGGTTGAGGTCGCCGAGGACATCAGCCGTCCCCGACAGATCGTCTCTGCGAGGCCTCAAAGCACTCAACATCGTCCAGCCGGTACAGTATCCGACCGCCGAATTTCACGAAGGACGGCCCTTGCCGACGCGAGCGCCAAGCCGCAAGGGTACCCGGCGTGACTGCACCCGCCCATCGTTTGCTGAGCTCAGATGGCGTTAGATACTCCACCTCGCCGGCGTTACGCATTGGTCTGGCGACCGCGGACGCGATCCTCGGAGCTCGGCAGCCGCCATCCGGCATAGGCCAGCGAGCGGATCCCCTCATCGATCGAACGCAGCCACTGCCTTGCCGCCCCGTCACCCAAGGACGACGCCATCTGATGGGCGAGCTCAGCAATCGAAGCCTCGAAACCCTCTGGCGTCGTTGGCACGGCGACCCGGACAGCTTCCAAGTCGCCCTCAAATCTTTCGCACCAAGCGTCAAACTGGTCGGGCGACTGATCGAACTGGCTCGTATTCTCCTCATAGCTCCTACGTGTCCGATGAAATTGCTTCAAAGCGTCGAAAACCGGGTCAGCCGAACAGTCACCAAAATCCCGGACAAGGCTTTCGCTGATGTCCCTAAGCGTCGGAATTTCGTGTTTACGCATGGATTAGTCTCCTGATTGCTTTCGCACAATAAGGATTGATCAAATTCGTATACGAGTCAAATAATGCGAACGATTTGTAATATGCAAATTATTGTTTTTCGTACCCGCATTGTAATTCAAATACTTAGTTCAAACCCGAAGTGTAACTAATTTTGCCTAGAATTATCGTCTGAGCGAATCGTAAATTTTTCGGGGGTGCCTCATGGCCAGCAAGACCGTCTGCGTGATCAAGATCGATGGGCAGGACGTCAGTTCCGACGTCATGCCGTACCTCATGAACCTGTCGATCACGGACAAGGCCGGGTTCAGTTCTGACGAGTGCTCGATTGAGCTCGACGACCGTGGCGGGGTTCTCGCGTTCCCGCGCGACGGCGCAGCCATCGAAATCTACATGGGCGACCGGAACGGCGTCCGGCTCGCCTTCCGTGGCACGGTCGACGAAGTGAAGACGAAGGGCGACCGGGACGGCGGAACCGTCCTGACGGTGTCCGGTAAGGGCTTCGACACCAAGGGGAAGGCCAAGGAACAGCGGCAGAAGCATTGGGACGACAAGACCCTGTCCGATGTCATGAGCGAGGCGGGCAGGGCGGCCGGGCTCGACAGCGTCCAGGTCTCTCCCGCGCTCGCCGGCATCACCCGGAAGTATTGGGCGATGCAGAACGAGTCGTTCATCCACTTCGGCGAGCGCCTGGCGCGCGAGGTCGGCGGAACCTTCAAGATTTCGGGCGGCAAGGCGATCATCGCCGAACGCAATGGGGGCAAGAGCGCCAGCGGCGCCGACCTGCCGACCATCTCCGCGACGCGCGGCGTCAACCTGTTGGGATGGGACATCAATCCGGTCTTGGGCCGGCCGCGATATGCCGAGACGAAATCGAGGTACTACGATGCAAAGGCTGCGAAGTGGGTTTATCGCACCGAGCAGATCGAAGACCCCGATGCGAAAGCCACCTTCGTCGACCGCTATTCTGCCGCGGACGAGTTAGAAGCCTCCATCAGAGCGCTGTCATTCAAGAAGGAATCGGAGCGCAGCAAAGGCGCCGGCACCATCAGCATCGACGGAAACGTTGATGCCCAGCCCGAAGCGAACGTGATCCTTGCGAACGCCCGCCCCGGCGCAGATGGCACCTATCGGATCGACGGCGTGCAGCACGAATTCAACCGGTCGAGCGGCTGGACCACGCGGCTCGACGTGAAGCAGCCGCAGGGCGAAGCCGGTAAGGACAGCCGGACGTCGAAGCGGAAAGTCAGCACCGCAAGGCCGAGCGGCATCCAGGACAGCACGAACCGAACGGGGGAGGCTACCTTGGCGGTCGGTTAAGGGGCTTTGCGATACGACGGTCACAGGCTTGATACGAAGATTTGCCTGCCTGGTCGGCTATCCAAAGGGAATTGAGGTTCCGGACCCCACTTTCCCAACAAACCGGATGACTCGCGCTTTTTGATTCGGCTAGCCTCCCGCCATCAAAATGCGGGGGGAAGGCCGATGATTAGGACTATTCACCTAAGGGGGGTTCAGTGGATCGGTCGAACTGAAAACCTTCTCGATCTCCTTCGCACGACGTTGGCTGCCTGTCCCCACGTGGACGATACCGAGTGTCGGGTCGGCGGTCAGATTTGCGAAGTCCGCCATCGCCACGTTTCGCAAGATGAAATCAGGCTGCATCTATCCTTGCATGTTCCAGGCGCGCATAGGGGAATTCGTCCGCATGCAGGTGGGCAGCCGGCCGGAGATCTTTCGACGGCAGTAGCTCCGGACGGATCGGAGTTCACGGAGCGCGAACTCGCTCTGGTAGTACGACGTCAGCACGTTGGATATGTGGCCGCAGGCAGAGCCAGAAGTGAGACGGTTGCTAGGGCGCTGGCGAAACTCGTTGAGTTGCAACATGGGGCGGATATCGGCAATCGCCTCGTGCTGTCGGCCAGAGCGGACCCGGCAGCGATACAGAGGATGTTGGCGCAAGGCGTCGATCGGTTTGATCTTGGGGTCTCGCTTCCGCATGCCGACGCAGCCGAAGTCGTTGACGGACAGCCGCTGTCACTTTCTGACACCATTGGTAGGGCAATAGTGAGAGGACTCTCAACACGTTTGCATGTCGATCACCGCGAGGACCAAGTCGATGAGTTGGCGAACATGGACGTGAATATCTCCATCAATGCCCGGAGAGGAGCGCCCGCGGCTGAGATCGAAGCGCTGACCACTCTCGCAACCGAAGCGGTCGAAGACGATGAAGAGTTCGCAATTCGAACGTTAACGAAAGCCAGATTTACACGTGAAGAGCTTCTTTTGCGATCAAGTTACTATGATCCAGGTAATGAAGCAATCTTGAGCGTTGATATGGCCTGGAACAAAATCGCAGAATTCTTGGATTCGATCCAATGAAAGACCCTGAAAGATTACCTACATCAAGAAAGATTGCTTACGGTCGAATTATCGTCATCGGCCTGTGCTTAGTCTCTTCGCTCATCCTAACGATTTTTTTCAGCGACAGACTTACAAATAAAGCTGATGTTTTGGCGTTAATCGCAGCGATTTTTGCTATTCTTGCGGGTGTGTTGATCGCAATAATCAGCATCCTTGGCGATCCAAGTATGCTTTTAGATCAATCTTGGCGTCATAGTTATCTCTCTGCCGAGGAGACACAAAGAAAAATACACAGGCAAACAGATATATTCATAATATATATCATTCTACTGTCTGCTTTGTTTGTTTTTCTCCTATGCCCCGAGGGGAGTGTTCAATATAGAATAGCGCAAATCGTGTGTTTCTTCCTTACGTCGTTAGCGTTCCAAGCATCTCTGACCCTTCCATTCTCTCTTCGTTCCATTCAGAGACAGAGGCTCAACAAAGCCATAGCCCATCTCAGGGCGGGCAAAGCTGGATGAAGTGAATAGGCCGCCCCGATGATTTATTGGGCGCAGCGGATTGGGCTCGTCATTTAAGATATCTTCCCAATTAAGAAGCCCACCCCAACCAGCATAATGGCTCCGAGCATGCTGCCGACCACAAACGTCCATGGCGGCGGGCTATTCTGCACGCGTTCCAAGAGCGGTTGCATCGACAAGCCCTGCCGTTCGGCGAAGACGCGCGATCTTTCGACGAATGTGCGAAGTTCTGCCTGCCGGCGCTCGATGCGAGCAGTTTCAGCTTGCTGATCCATCGGCTGCATTTTCCTCCCCGGCTTCTGACTTTGAGCAGAAGGCAGCCCATTCATCCATGAGCGTCCGACGTTTTTCGAGTGCGTCCCCGCGGCGGTAGGCCCTCTCCGTTTCGTCGCCGACAACATGCGCAAGCGCGGCCTCGGCAATCTCGCGAGGAACGGATGTGCATTCGCCAGCCCAATCGCGAAATGAGCTACGGAAGCCATGAACGGTGATGCCGGTCAGCTTCATCCGGTCGTGCAAAAGCATCGCCATCGACATGTTGGAAAGAGGCCGCCCCTTCCGCTGGCCTGGGAATACGAACGACTCGCCCTGATCGTCCTTGGGGCGCAGCTTGGCGGCCACGTTGAGCACGGCGAGGGCTGAATCAGATAGCGGTACGCGATGTTCGCGCTTCGCCTTCATGCGTCCTGCCGGAACCGTCCAGACAGCAGCATTGAGATCAATCTCTTTCCACTGCGCGCCGAGCGTTTCGCCGGACCGAGCCGCAGTCAGAATCGTGAACTCAACCGCGAGGGCGGCCACCGCCTGACGCTGGCGGAGCGCCGTCATAAATTCCGGGACGTCGGCATAGGGCAGGGCGGCGTGATGGCCGCGGCTGAGCTTCCTGCGCCTCGGCAGCAGCCGGTCCAGATGGTTGCGCCACTGCGCCGGATTGAAGCCGCTGCGGAGCCCCTTGGCGCTCGCGGCAGCAAGTACCGCCTCTATTCGGCCGCGCAGACGGCTCGCCGTCTCGGGCTTCTCCTGCCAGATGGGCGATAGCACCGAGAGCACATGGTCAGTCTCGACCTTGTCGACGGGCAGGGCGCGTAGGGCCGCGAGGGCTTCGCGATGCTGCTTCTCGGAAGCCACATCGATTCGCAGCTTACTAGCGTCTGCTTCGGTGTTGCCCAACGTCGTGCGCCATTGCTCGATGTGTTTGGGATTGCTCCAGCCTGGCGCCATGTCATCTACATAGCCGTTGGCGACCTCCCCGAAAGTCGGCGTCGCGACGATCTCGGCACGCTTGTTCTGCAGAGGGTCAAGCCCATCGACGAGGAGCGCTCGAGCTGCTTGCGAACGGTCTCGCGCCTTCGCTAGCGAGATATCGCGCGCTGACCCTAGCCCCATCTCTTTGAGCTTGCCGTGTGTCCGATAGAGGAAAACCCACCGCCGGCCGCCATTGGGCGAGATCGAGAAATACAGGTTCCCGCCATCGGCATAGCGTCCTGCCTCGGTCACCGTCGCTACGAACCGCGCGGATAATCGGTTCAGTCCTCTGCTCATCGTTCCTACCTGCTGCCCTAACTCCTGCCCCAACTTGAGCATGAGATTGCCTGATAGAGCATGATATGAGCTGAGAGTGACAGATCAACTAATTCCTTGATTTTACGTCATTTACTGAGAAATCCCGGCAAGGACCGGCAAGGTCGGATAAGTCGCTAACGCGGACACCCCTTCCGCCAATCCGGAGCATGGCGGCGCCAGCTGAGCGCAGCTCGTCGGACGGAAGCGCCGCCCGAAAGTCGGCGTGGCCGAAGAGACACGCTCTCGCGAAAAGTGGAAATCCTGCGACGGGCACATTGACATGTGTCTCGTTTCCGACACTTTTGTGCCCGATCCGGGGCAGCGGGATGGCCCATGAGCGGCGTCGCATCAGGCGCTCGTCGTTTAACGATCCCTTAATGGAATTGGCCGAAAACTCGGCAAGGCTGCGCATGCGGCTTGCCTTGGTATGATTTTTTGGCCCGAAAGACGGAAATGACGGCATGATTCGAGGCGCGCGCTTTTCGGCCACGGAGACATCCCCAGAATTTTCCGGGTCGGCGACGGCGCCCTTCAGTCGCGTTTCCATCGCCAGGTTAGGGTGCGTCGTTCTCGTCGGCCTGCTCGCAGCCAATTGCGCCGGCAACCAGGTTGCCGGCCGCCGCTCCAAGGAGATCGGTGCGTTTCCGCAGTGGAAATACGGTGCTGCCAGCCCCCGTGTCGTCGCCGACGGCCAGCCTGTGCCGAAGGGCGGCGGCCGCCATCTCGTGGGCAAGGCCTATTCCGTCGCCGGCAAGCGCTACGTTCCGTTCGAGAAGCCCGTCGGGTTCTCGGCGGTCGGCACCGCCTCGTGGTACGGCGAGGCGTTCCACGGCCGCCGCACCGCGAACGGCGAGGTCTACGACCGCAACAGCATCACGGCGGCGCATCCGACCATGCCGCTTCCGGCCTATGCCCGCGTGACCAATCTGCTCAACAACCGGTCGATCATCGTGCGTGTCAATGATCGCGGCCCGTTCCATGGCGGGCGCCTGATGGACGTGTCGCAGCGCACCGCCGAGGCCCTGGCCTTCCGCCATCTCGGCACGGCGCGGATCAAGATGGAATATCTCGGCCAAGCCTCTCTCGCCGGCTCGGATGACAAGCTTCTCCTCGCGACCCTTCGTACCGACGGCTCGCCGGCGCCGATCCCTGGAACGAGCGCGCGGACGATGGTCGCCAGCGCCAGCGGCGCCTCCACGAACCGGACCCCGAGCCCGGACATCGAGGACCAGATCGACACCCAGGCCGAGGCTCCGCTCCCGAGCGCGGCGTCAGACCGCCAGCCCGTCGCGCAAGCCTATGCCCCGCCGCAGCCGCGGACGATCGCTCCGGCCGAACCGATCGTCGCCACGCTCGCTTCGGCGCATTCGACGCCGTTCGCCCAGTCGGCTCCCATAGCGGCGACGCCCGTGCGGGGTGCCCCGCTGCCGCCGAACCGCCCCTTCGATCTCGACACGATTGCCAACGCCGCACGGCCGGTCGTGGTTCCCGCAACGCTGCGCACGACCTTGCCTCCGGTGCGCGCCAGCGTCGCGAGCCTGTTCGCTTCACCCGAGAAGGCTCCGATCGAGCGCTTCGGCAAGACGCATCCGCTCAATCGCCTCGTGCCGCACAGCCTGCAGTCGCTGGCACGGAATTGACGTCGCTCCGGCTTGACCGGAGCCACGGCGCTCTGCTTCAGATCGAGGCATGAGCGTGGCGTATTTTTCGGGAGTGCGAGGCAGGTCGAGTTCGGCGGGCGGGTGGCTTGCCGGGCCGGTCTGCGGTTTGGCGGTGGCGCTTCTCGTCACCGCCGTCGCGCTGCCCGCCCGGGCGCAGAATTTTCAGTCCCAGGCGCCTTTCGCTTTCCTGCTGGATTCGGATTCGGGCGCGGTCCTCTACGAAAAGGCAGCAGACGAGCCGATGGTGCCGGCCAGCATGGCCAAGATCGCCACAGCGCTCGTCGCATTCCAGGAGATCGCTGCGGGGCGCCTCAGCCTCGATAGCGAAATCGGCATATCCGAGAATGCCTGGCGCAAGGGCGGGGCGCCGGCTCGCGGCACCACGATGTTCGCTATCGTACACAGCCGCATCCGGCTCTCCGATATCCTGCAGGGGCTGATCGTTCAGGCCGGCAACGACGCCGCCATCGCGCTGGCCGAGGCGATCGCCGGCGACGAGGCGACATTTGCCCGGGTGATGACGGAGCGGGTGAGGGCGCTCGGCCTGACCAGATCGGTCTTCCGCAACGCGACCGGCATGCCGGATCCCGAGCAGCGCGTGACGGCCCGCGAACTCGCCCTTCTGGCGAACCACATCGTCAGGACCTATCCCGACCTCTACAAGATCTTCGGCCAGCGGGAGTTCACCTGGAACAAGATCCGGCAGGTGAATCGCAATCCGCTCCTGACGATGGAGATCGGCGCCGATGGGCTGCAGACCGGGGATCTCGACGACTCCGGCTATGGCCTCGTCGGTTCCGCGGTGGAAAACGGCCAACGGCTGATCGTCGTAGTGAACGGTCTCAAGACCGGCCGCGACCGCGCCTCGGAGGCGCGCAAGCTGCTGGAATGGGGCTTCCGTGCTTTCGAGAAGCGCCAGCTCTTCGGCGACGGCGAAGTGGTCGGGGAAGCCAGCGTGTATGGCGGCGAGAAGAGCCGCATCGCCTTGCGCACCAAGGGAGCGGTCAGCCTGCTGCTGCCGCGCGGCACGGGCGAGCGCCTTTCGGCCCGCATCGTCTACCAGGGGCCCCTGAACGTGCCCGTGCAGGAGGGCGCGCCCGTGGCGCAGCTGATCGTGTCGCGCGGCGAAGTGAAGACGCTGGCGGTGCCGCTCTATGCTGCCGAGACGGTGAAGGCGGGCAGCTTGCAGGGCCGTGCACTCGACGCGCTGCTCGAGCTCTCGACCGGTTGGGTTCGACAGGCGCTTGCGCGGATCACGCGGTCCTGACGTGAATCAAGGGCATTTCATCACGCTCGAGGGCGGGGAGGGCGCCGGCAAGTCGACGCTGGCGCGGGCTCTGTCGCGGCGGCTGCGCGAGGGTGGCGCCAGCGTCGTGACGACGCGCGAGCCCGGCGGATCGCCCAAGGCGGAAGCGATCCGCGAGGCGATTCTGGCCGGCCGCATCAAATCGTTCGGTCCGTTCGCGGAGGCCCTGATGTTCTCCGCGGCGCGCATCGATCATATCGATCGGCTCATCAAGCCGGCGCTGGCCGAGGGCAATTGGGTGATCTGCGATCGCTTCATCGATTCCACCCGCGTCTATCAGGGTGTGCTCGGCCAAATCGATCCCGGTCTGCTCGCCGAGCTGGAGCAGGCCACGATCGACGGGCTGATGCCGGAGCTGACGCTGATCCTCGATCTCGATCCCCGCATCGGCCTCGCCCGCGCCGCGGCGCGGCGTCGCCCCGGCGAGAGCGTCGACCGTTTCGAAGGCGAGACGCTGGCGTTCCATCGCAAGCTGCGCGAGGCTTATCTCGGGATTGCCAAGCGGGAGCCGGGCCGCTGCGTCGTGCTCGATGCGGGCCAGCCGCCCGAGGCGCTGGCGGATGCCGCATGGTCGGCGGTGAACGAGCGTCTGACAAGGCGGGACAGCTGATGCGCGAGACGAGCGACGAACCCGACCGGCTGCCGATCGCCCCGCACCCCCGTGAGACGCTGGCGCTCGTCGGCCACGCTGCGCAGGAGCGTGCCTTCCTCGATGCCTTGCGCGGCGGGCGGATGCATCACGCCTGGCTCCTGGGCGGGCCGCAGGGCGTCGGCAAGGCGACCTTCGCCTACCGCGCCGCCCGCTTCATGCTCGCGGCCGGCGACCCGCTGCGGAGGGCGGCGGGCAGCGACAGCCTCGCCATGCCGGAAAGCGATCCGGCGACGCGGCGCGTCATCGCCCGCTCGCATCCGGACCTGCATCTTCTTCGGCGCAGCCTGAAGCCCGACGGCAAGAGTTACACCAGCAACATTCCCGTCGATGCGGCGCGGCGCGTCATCGATCGCTTCGGCGCGAGCGCGGCCGAAGGCGGCTGGCGCGTCTGTATCGTCGACTCCGCCGAGGACATGGACCGGCCGACCGCCAATGCGCTGCTGAAGCTGCTCGAGGAGCCGCCGCCGCGCGCTCTGTTCCTGATCGTCGCGCATGCGCCGGGCCGGCTGCTGCCGACGATCCGCTCGCGTTGTCGCCTCCTCGGCTTCGAGCCGCTGACCGCGGATGATGTGGTGGCGGCCGGGCGCACGGCCCTGGAGCGCATGGACGCGCCTTTCGACCTATCCGCCCTGGAGCGGGCAGCCTCGCTCGCCGAGGGCTCGGTGAGGCGCGCGCTCACCTATGTCGACCCCGAAACCCTGGCCTTGGTCGAGAGCGTCAGGGCCCGGCTCGATGCGCTGCCTCGGATCGACCTCGGCGCCGTGCTGGCCCTTGCCGAGGATGTCGCCGGCAAGGCCGGCGAGCGTGACTTCGCCGTGATGATCGAGACGGTCCAGGGCTGGCTCTCCGACCATCTTCATGCCCATGCTGCGGCGCAACCGGCGCGCCTTGCACCGCTGGCGGAGGTATGGGAAAAGCTGGAGCGTTCGGCGCGCGAGGTCGAGACCTACAATCTCGACCGACGCCCGCTGGTGATGTCGATGTTTCATGATCTGTCGGCTGCGGTTTCCCGCTCGCGCGCAGCGTGAAGCGAAGCTCTCGGACAGACGATGGCCACGGCCCCGAAATTCTACCTGACGACCGCGATCCACTACACCAACGGGCCGCCGCATATCGGCCACGCCTACGAGATGGTGGCGGCGGACGCGATCGCCCGCTTCAAGCGGCTCGACGGCTACGACGTCTTCGCCATGACCGGCACCGACGAGCACGGCCAGAAGGTCGCGCGCACGGCGGCCCAGAACGGCCTGTCGCCGAAGGAGTTCGTCGATAAGATCGCCGGGCGCTTCCAGGAGATGGAGCGCTCGCTCGGCTGCTCCTTCGACCGCTTCATCCGCACCACGGACACCGACCATCTGCCCTCGACGCAGGAGCTCTGGCGGCGGATGGAGGCCAATGGCGACATCTATCTCGCCAAATATTCCGGCTGGTACTCGGTGCGGGACGAAGCCTTCTACGGCGAGGAGGAGACGACCCTCCAGCCCGATGGCACGCGCCTGGGCGGGCAGGGCACTCCTGTCGAGTGGATCGAGGAGGAGAGCTACTTCTTCCGCCTCGCCAAATACCAGGACGCGCTGCTGAAGCTTTATGAAGACGTCCCGGACTTCATTTCGCCGGAGACGCGGAGGAACGAGATCGTGTCCTTCGTGAAGGGCGGGCTCGAAGATCTCTCGATCAGCCGCACGACCTTTGACTGGGGTCTTCCCGTGCCGGGCGACCCGAAGCACGTCATGTATGTCTGGGTCGATGCGCTCAACAACTACCTGACCGGAACGGGTTTTCCCGATCCGCAGAGCCCCCGCGCGCATTATTGGCCGGCCGATGTCCACATCATCGGCAAGGATATCGTGCGCTTCCACGCGGTCTACTGGCCGGCCTTCCTGATGTCGGCCGGTCTGCCACTGCCCAAGCGCGTCTTCGGCCACGGCTTCCTGCTCAACAAGGGCGCCAAGATGTCGAAGTCGCTTGGCAATGTCGTCGACCCCTTCGACCTCACCGCGACCTATGGCGTCGACCAGTTGCGCTATTTCTTCCTGCGCGAGGTCTCCTTCGGCCAGGACGGCAATTACAGCCACGACGCCATCGTCGGCCGGATCAACGCCGATCTCGCCAATGATCTCGGCAATCTGGCGCAGCGCTCGCTCTCGATGATCGCCAAGAACTGCGAGGGCAGGGTGCCTGCGCCCGGTACGCTGACGGAAGCCGACGAGGCCATGCTCGCCATGGCAGACGGCGCGCTCGTCAGGGCGCGTGCGGCGATGCAGGATTTCGCGCTACACACGGTGTTGGCCGAGATCTGGGCGGTGGTGGCGGAAGCCAACCGCTATTTCGCCGGCAACGAGCCTTGGCGCCTGACCAAGAGCGACCCTGCCCGCCGCGATACGGTGCTCTATGTCACGATCGAGGTGATCCGGCAGGTCTCGATCCTGGTGCAGCCGGTGATGCCGGTGGCGGCCGGCAAGCTGCTCGACCTGCTCGCCATCGCCTCCGAGGCACGCAGCTTCGCTTCCCTTGGCAACGCCGGACGTCTGGCGAGCGGCGCGCCGCTGCCGGCGCCAAGCGCGGTCTTTCCGCGCTATGTCGAGCCCGAAGACGGTCAGGCCGCGTGATGCTGATCGATACGCATTGCCATCTCGACTTCCCGGATTTCGCCGAGGACCTGCCGGCCTATGTGGCGCGGGCCGAGGCCGCCGGGGTCGGCCGGATGGTGACGATCTCGACACGGGTTGCTCGCTTTGCCGATTATGCCGCGATCGCCGAGCGCTTTCCGTCGGTCTGGTTCTCCGTCGGCACGCATCCGCATCAGGCGCATGAGGAGCTCGACGTCACCGCCGAGCGCCTCGTCGACTTGTCGCGTCACCCGCGCTGCGTCGCCATCGGCGAAGCCGGGCTCGACTATCACTACGACTCGAGCCCGCGCGAGGCGCAGGCACAAGGCTTGCGAACCCATATCGCCGCTGCCCGGATCACGCAGCTGCCATTGGTGATCCATTCGCGCGAAGCCGACGACGACATGGCCGCGATCCTGCGCGAGGAGATGGGGAAGGGCGCCTTCCCTGCCATTCTGCACTGCTTCACCGCCGGCGAGGCGCTGGCGATGACCGGTGTCGAACTCGGCCTGTATGTTTCGTTCTCCGGTATCCTGACATTCAAGACCTCGGAAAACCTGCGCCGCATAGCGCGCATGGTCCCGCGCGAGCGCCTGCTGGTCGAGACGGATGCGCCTTATCTTGCGCCTGTACCGTTCAGAGGAAAACGTAACGAACCCTCTTACGTCGTTGAAACCGCGAAGGTCCTTGCCGATGCGATCGGCCTCTCGTTCGACGAGGCGGCGCGGATGACGACGGAAAACGCACGACGCTGCTACTGGAAGATGGACCACGCCGCACCGGTGGCGCAGGTCGCCTGAACCGGCGATGGCGCTGACGGTCACGATCCTCGGGTGCGGCTCTTCCGGCGGTGTACCGCGGCCGGGCTCCGGCTGGGGGGCCTGCGACCCGACAGATTCCCGCAATCGGCGGCGGCGCTGCTCGATCTTGGTGGAGCGCTCGGGCCCTAACGGCACGACCCGCGTTCTGGTCGACACCACGCCGGACCTGCGCGAGCAATTGCTGTCGGCCGAGGTGCCGGCGCTCGATGGCGTGCTGATGACGCACGCTCATGCCGACCATACCCACGGCATCGACGACCTTCGCGCGCTGGTCCTGCATATGCGCCGGCGCATTCGCCTCTATGCGGACACGCCGACGCAAGAAGCGCTGCGCACACGTTTCGGCTATCTCTTCGAGACGCCGCCCGGCAGCTATTATCCGCCGATCCTGGACATGGACGAGATCAATGCCGGCCATGCCCAGACGATCGAGGGCGCCGGCGGACCGATCGATGCATTGCCGTTCCGGGTCGAGCATGGTCCGAACTACGAGGCGCTCGGTTTCCGCTTCGGCGATCTGGCCTATCTGCCGGATGTCAGCCTGATCCCGCCGGCGGCAATGGAGACGATGGCCGGGCTCGACACGCTGATCCTCGACTGCCTGCGCGAGACCCCGCATCCGAGCCATTTCCATCTGGCCGAGTCGCTGGAGGCGATTGCGCTGCTGAAGCCGAGACGCGCCGTCCTCACGAACCTCCACGTCGATCTGGATTATCGCAGCCTTTCCAACCGCTTGCCGGACGACATCGAAGTGGCGTTCGACGGCATGGTCATCCGGGCGAAGGGCTGACAGCGTCACGTCCATTCGATCTGCGTCTTCATTTAAGTTCCATAATATGTCTTATGCGAATCGAATATTGCCGCACCGGCGGTGCGCGCCGCGCCGTCCTCGCCTGCGCAGGCGTCTGTATCCGGAAGGCTTGGCGGCATCGTAGGCTTGCGCGCTGCGCGCTAGCGGTCCGCCTGCGCCGAGTCGACCTCCTGGAGTGAACGCATGTCCCTCGACCCTGCCCTGCGCGACCGCATCCTCGCCGCCGTGGATGCGGGCTTCGACGAGCAGATCAGATATACCCAGGACCTGGTCCGCTTCGCTTCGACGCGTGGGCAGGAGCAGGCCGTGCAGGACTTCGTCTTCCGCGCCATGAAGGAGCGCGGCTACGCCATGGATCGCTTCGCGATGGACAGGGAGGCGATCGCCGCGCATCCCGGCGGCGCGCCGTTCTCGGATACGCATTCCCAGGCACCGATCGTCGTCGGCATTCACCGCCCACGTGTCGAGAAAGGCCGCTCGCTCATCCTGCAGGCACATGTCGACGTGGTCCCTGCCGGCCCGCGCGATCAGTGGACGCATGCGCCGTTCGACCCGGTGATCGAGGGCGACTGGATGTACGGCCGCGGCAGCGCCGACATGAAGGCGGGGGCCGGCGCGAACCTGTTCTGCCTCGACGCATTGAAACGTATCGGCTTGCAGCCGGCGGCGACGGTGTATGTCCAGTCGGTGGTGGAGGAGGAATCAACCGGCAACGGCGCGCTGATGACGCATCTGCGCGGCTATCGCGCCGATGCGGCACTGATCCCGGAACCCGAGCAGGAAATGCTGGCCCGGGCCAATATCGGCGTGCTCTGGTTCCAGTTCGAGGTTCGCGGCGTGCCGGCGCATGTGCGCGAGATGGGCACGGGCGCGAACGCGATCGATGCCGCCTACCGGATCGTCGCCGCGCTGCGCGGGCTGGAAGCCGAACTCAACGCCGAGAAGGTCGGTCGCCGTCATTTCGAGGATGAACCGCACCCGCTCAATCTGAATATCGGCAAGATCGAGGGCGGCGACTGGGCCTCCTCCGTGCCCTGCTGGTGCAAGGTCGATTGCCGCATCGGCCTCTATCCCGGCGTCACCGCGCAGGAGATCGCCCAGCGGGTCGAGGATTGCATCCGTGCAGCGTCGCGAAGCGACTCCTTCCTCGCCAACAACCCGCCGAAGGTGACCTTCAACGGGTTCTGGGCCGAAGGTTACGTGCTCGAGCCCGGGAGCGAGGCGGAGGCTGTGCTCGGACGGGCGCATGAGGCGGCCATCGGCAAGCCGCTGCGCTCCTTCATGACGGCCGCCTATCTGGATGCCCGTGTCTACGCGCTCTACGACCGGATTCCGGCGCTCTGCTACGGCCCGTCCGGCGAAGGCATCCATGCCTTCGACGAACGCGTCAGCCTGGCTTCGGTCAAGCGCATTACCGGCGCCATGGCGCTGTTCATCGCGGAATGGTGCGGGTTGGAGAGCGCCGACAGCTGAGCGCGTCAGTCCGCCGCCACATGGATGGCTGGCCGCCGGCCGTCGTTCCAGCGCCCCTCCAGCGCGCGCTCGACCTGGGCCGCCAGCTGAAGCAGCAGGCCGTCATTGGCTTGTCGCGCCTGTGCCTGGATGCCGAAAGGCAATCCGTTCTCCTGCCGGCCCATCGGCATCGATAGCGCGGGAATCCCGCACAGATTGGACAAGGGCGTATAGGCGAAGAACCGCCAGAGATTGCCGAACCAGTCGAGCACGTCGGGATTGTCGCTGGTCGTCAGATAGTCGCGGGTGCCGATCTTCGGTGTCGGCAAGGCGGTGATCGGCGTCAGGATGACGTCCCATGTCTCGAAGAAGGCTCCGAAGCCGCGCGCCGTGCTGTTGAACACCGCCTGCATCCGGTAACGCTCGGCATAGGACATGTCCCTGCCCGCTTCCCAGATCCGGATATTCATCGGCTCGATCAGCTCTTCCGGCGGTCTGGCCAAGCCCCGCGCTTCGAGCAAACCGGCAATGACCTGCGCAAAATTGCTGATATAGCAGGTCGTCTGCGCCGCGAAAGCGGCCCTGAGGTCGACATCCGGCAACGCCCAGTCGACGTGGTGGCCGAGCTCCGCGAGGAACCGCCCTGCCCGTTCCAGCTCGGACACGATGGCGGGCGTCGCGCGATAGTCCCCCCATTCGTGCGACAGGGCGATGCGCAACGGCGGAGGATCGCGCCGGATCAGCGTGGAATAAGGCTCCGGGGCGGCCCAGTACGGCATGAACTCGCCCGGAGCGCCGCCGCGGCACGCGTCGACGAAGGCGGCGGTGTCGCGCACGCTGCGGCTCTGGCAACCCTGCGTCGAGACATAGCCGGTGATGTCCGACAGGCCAGGCGCGATCGAGAAGACGCCGCGGGACGCCTTGAGCCCGATATTGCCGTTGAAACCGGCGGGAATCCTGATCGAGCCGCCGCCATCGGTGGCATGCGACAGCGGCAGGACGCCTGCCGCTACCACCGCCGCCGTGCCGGCGGACGAGCCGCAGGTGGTGTAGTCGGTGTTCCAGGGATTGCGGGTGATGTAGACGGCGGGATTCTCGGCGGAGCTGCAGACGCCGAATTCCGGCGTGGTCGTCCGGCCCATCAGGTTGAGACCGGCCTTGCGCATCCGTCCGGTCAGCCAGGCGTCGGCGGCCGGGCGGTTGCCGCGCATGAACAGCGAACCCTGCTCCTGCAGTCTTCCTTTCAGCGTCGGGCCGAGATCCTTCATCAGGAAGGGCACCCCGGCGAACGGGCCTGACGGGTCGAGCCCGTCCCCGAGCGGATCGGACACGACGTCCTCGAAGATCTCGACCACGGCGCTGAGCGCCGGATTGGTCCGCGCGATGCCGGCCGCAGCTTGCCGCGCGAGTTCCGTGGGCGTCAGTTCCCCGTTGCGCACACGCGCGGCCAGGCCGGTCGCGTCATGGGAGCTCCACTCCTCCCAGCTCATTGCCAAGGTCATGCCGATGCCCTCATCCGCGGCTCGCTCCGAAGCGTCGGTTCAGCCTTCGCCGGTCGCGAAATCGCGGCCGGGGGCGGCCTCGATCAGGCTGCGGGTATAGGCGTGGGCCGGGGCGGCGAAGACATCCGCGGTGCGGCCCTGTTCCACCACCCTGCCCTTTTCCATCACCACCAGGCGGTCGCAGATCTGGGCGGCGACGCGCAGGTCGTGGGTGATGAACAGGATGGCGAGATCGAAGCGTTTCTGAACATCGTCGAGCAGGGCGAGCACCTGCTTCTGCACCGAGACGTCCAGCGCCGAGACGGCCTCGTCGGCGATCAGAATCTCCGGCTCCATCGCCAGCGCGCGCGCGATCGCGATGCGTTGGCGCTGGCCGCCTGAGAACTGGTGCGGATAGCGCGCCAGAGCCGAGGGCTGCAGGCCGACGAGCTCCATCAGTTCGCGAGCGCGAGCGAGCGCGACCGACCGGCTCTGGCCGAAATTGACGGGGCCTTCGATGATCGACTCGCCCACCTTGCGCCGTGGATTGAGCGAGCGGAAGGGATCCTGGAACACCACCTGGATCTTGCGCCTGTAAGGCCGCAGGCGGCGCTCGGAGAGCCGCGCGATGTCGATGTCCGGCACCAGGATCTGACCTTCGCTCGGCGGCATCAGCCGCGCGACGCAGCGTGCCACCGTGGTCTTTCCCGAGCCGGACTCGCCGACGATCCCGACCGTCTCGCCACGGCGCACGCGGATGCCGACACCGGCGGCGGCCGCAACCACGCGCTCCTTGCTGAACAGCCCGCCGGAACGGTAGGTCTTGCCGAGCCCGGTGGTCTCCAGGGCCATCGGCCCCGCCGGTTCGGGCCGTTGCGCAGGCTTCAGCACCGGCACAGCCGCGATCAGCATGCGCGTATAGGGGTGCTTCGGCTGTCGCAGCACCTGCGCCGCAGGCCCCTGCTCGACCACGCGCCCCTTTTCCATCACCACCACCCGATCGGCGATCTCGGATACGACGCCGAAATCATGGGTGATGAACAGCACGCCCGTGCCGCGCCGCTCCTGCATCTCCTTGATGAGCTTGAGGATCTGCGCCTGCGTCGTGACGTCGAGCGCGGTCGTCGGCTCGTCGGCGATCAGCAGTGCGGGGTCGAGGATCAGGGCCGCCGCGATCATCACGCGCTGGCGCTGGCCGCCGGAGATCTGGTGCGGATAGGAGGCGTGCATGCGCTCGGGATCGGGCAGGCGCATCGCTTCGAGCATGGCGAGCACCCGGGCACGGCGCTGCGGCTGGTCGAGATCGGTGTGAATGCGCAGCACCTCCTCGATCTGGTCGCCAATCGTCAGCACGGGGTTGAGCGCGGTCATCGGCTCCTGGAAGATCATCGCCATGCGGTCGCCTCGCAGGGCGCGCAAGCGCTGGGGCGAAGCGGCGAGCAGATCCTCACCTTCCAGCCGGATCGCTCCCGCCACGGGCTTCAGCACTTTCGCCAGCAGTCCCATCACCGAGAATGCCGTAACCGACTTTCCCGAGCCGGACTCGCCGACCACGCAGACGATCTCCCCCCTGCCGACGCTGAGCGAGACGTCCTCGACCGCATGCGGCCTGTCGCCGCCGCCAGGCAGCGCGATGGTGAGGCCCGAGACCTCCAGCACAGGATCCGTTTCGACGCTCATCGGCCGGCCATCTTCGGATCGAGCGTGTCACGCAGGCCGTCGCCCAGGATGTTCACGGCGAGCACCGTCAGTCCCAGGAAGATGCCGGGGTAGAGGATGTTGTGCGGAAACACGCGAAAGAGATTGCGCCCCTCGGCCATGATGTTGCCCCAGCTCGGCGTCTCCGGCGGGATGCCGATGCCGAGGAAGGAAAGGATAGCCTCGACGAGTATGGCGGAAGCCGCGATGAAGGTGCCCTGCACGATCAGCGGTGCGGTGGTGTTCGGCAGGATGTGGCGCACCATCAGCTTGGGCAGGCGTGTGCCGGCCATGATCGCGGCCTCGACATAGGGCTCCTCGCGCACCGAGAGGACGATCGATCGCACCAGCCGGACGACGCGCGGGATCTCGGGCACGATGATCGCGACGATGACGGCGAGCAGCCCCGCCCGGAACAGCGAGACCACGGCGATGGCGAGCAGGATGCCCGGGATCGCCATCAACCCGTCCATCACGCGCATGATCGGCCCGTCGAGAATGCGTACATAGCCGGCCAGAAGGCCGATGACGAGGCCGATCGCGATGCTGGCGATGGCAACCGCGAGTGCGATCACCAGCGAGATGCGCGCGCCGTAGACCACCCGGCTGTAGACGTCGCGGCCGAGGGAATCGGTCCCCATCCGGTGGGTGAAGGTCGAGCTTGCGCCGTCCTCCGCGCGGATGGTCCGTTCGAAGCCCGGCTTCTTGTTGCGCGCGACCGGGTTGATCGCGGTCGGGTCGATGGTGCCGAGCTGCGGGGCGAGCAGCCCGATCAGCGTCATCAGCACGAGCACGGAGCCGCCGATGAGCACGGAGATATTGGTCAGGAGCCGGCGCAGGACGCCCCGGCCCGAGGAGGCGGGTTCATCGGCGACCGGCGCCAGCAGGGTCGGCTCGGCGCTCAATAGCGGATCCTCGGGTCGAACAGGCTGTAGGTCAGGTCGATCAGCAGGTTGATCCCGACATAGATGCCGGAGAACAGCAGGATCACGGCCTGGATCGTCGGGTAGTCGCGCGCCAGCACGGCATCGACAGTGAGGCGGCCGAGGCCGGGTATCGCGAAGACGCTCTCGGTCACCACGACGCCGCCGATCAGCAGGGCGATGCCGATGCCGACCACCGTGACGATCGGCACGGCGGCGTTCTTCAGCGCGTGGCGGAACAGGATCTTGCGCTCGACCTGCCCCTTGGCGCGCGCGGTGCGGATGTAGTCCTCGTTCAGCACTTCGAGCACGCTTGCCCGCGTCATCCGCGCGATCAGCGCGACATAGATCACCGAGAGCGTCAGCGAAGGCAGGACGAGCCGCTGCAGATACCCGCCGAAGCCGGCCGAGATCGGCTGGTAGCCCTGCACCGGAAACCATCCCAGGGTGATCGCGAAGAGATAGATCAGCATGTAGCCGATCACGAAGACCGGGACCGAGAAGCCCAGCACCGAGAAGCCCATCACGATGCGGTCGATCCAGGAGCCGTGCTTGTAGGCGGCGAGCACGCCGAGCGGGATCGCGACGCAGATCGCGATCAGCATGGTCGCGAAGGCGAGCGACAGCGTCGGCTCGATGCGCCCGAGGATGAGCTCCGAGATCGGCTTCTTGAAGAAGAAGGATTCGCCGAGATTGCCCGAGAGCAGGTTCTTCGCCCAGATCGTGAACTGGGCGAGGATCGGCTGATCGAGTCCGAGCCGGTTGCGCACCAGCGCGATCTGCTCGGAGCTGGCATTGTCGCCGGCGATGACCGCCGCGGGATCGCCCGGCGTCAGCCGCAGCATCAGGAAGACCAGCACGGCGACGATCACCAGGACCGGGATCGCCGCCAGCAGGCGCCGCAGAATATAGCCCGGCATCAGGCCAGGTTCCGGCGAGGAAGGAGCCGCATCCGCCTCACTTCTTCTCGACGTTCCAGAAGACCGGCGCCGGCGCCGTCAGGATGCCGGTGATGTTCTTGCGGGTCGCGATCGGCACGTTGTACTGGCCGAGATGGACATGGGTGACGACTTCGCGCCAGCGCATCTGCACCGCTTCCGCGATCGCCTTCTGCTTGGCCGGATCGGGCTCGCGCGCGAAGTCGTCGCGCAGCTTCTCCATTTCAGCGTCGCAGGGCCAGCCGAAGGCCGCCTTGTCGCAGCTGGCATTGAAGAAGCCGGCCATGACCGGGTTCAGGATATCGGCCGAGACCCAGGAGGTCTGCATCAGGTTCCAGCCGCCCTTGTCGATCGGATCCTTGCGGACGCGCCGGGAAACGACCGTCTGCCAGTCGGAGGACTGCATGTCGACCTTGAAGCCGCCCTTCTCGAGCAACTGCTTGGCAACCGGACCGAGATTCGTCAGCGACTGCAGGTCGGTCGAATGCAGCAGCACCACCGGCTTGCCGTCATAGCCGGCCTCCTTCAGTAGCTCTTGGGATTTCTTGAAGTTCGACTCGAGCAGCCCGTCCATGCCCTTTTCCGAGGCGAGCGGCGAGCCGCAGACGAACATCGCCTTACAGACCTGATAATACTCGGGGTTGCCGACGGTCGCTTCGAGGAAGTCCTTCTGGTTCAGCGCGTAGGTCACCGCCTGTCGCACCTTCGGATTGTCGAAGGGAGGCTGGGTGTGATTGAAGCGCATCGTGTACTGCAGCCCGAGCGGGTTGTAGTTCCACAGCTTGATGTTGCTGTCGTCCTTGAGCAGCGGGATCAGGTCGAAGGCCGGCTGCTCGATCATGTCGATCTCGCCTGCCAGCAGCGCGTTGACGGCCTGCTGCTGGTCCGTCACCGCCAGCCATTCGATGCGGTCGATCTTGGCGACCTTGCCGCCGGCCAGGCCCGAGGCGGGCTCGGCGCGGGGCTTGTAGTCCTTGAACTTGGTGTAGACGATCTTGTCGCCGGGTTTCCATTCGTCCTGCTTCAGAACGAATGGCCCCGAGCCGATGAATTCCGAGATTTGCGTGTTGGGGTCCGTTTCCGCCACCCGCTTCGGCATCATGAACGGCACGTTCGACGACGGCTTGCCGAGCCCGAAGATCAGCAGGCCGGTCGGCGATTTCAACTTTACGGTGAAACTCTTGGCGTCGTCGGCCGTGATGGCGTCGACGAAGGTCATCAGCTTCTGGCCGACAGGATCCTTGGCCGACCAGCGCTTGATCGAGGCGATGCAGTCCTCGGAGGTGACGGGCTTGCCGTCATGCCAGAGCAGGCCGTCGCGGAGCGTGAACTTGTAGGTCAGCTTGTCGGGCGACTCCGTATAGGTGTCGACCATCTGCGGCTTGATCTCGCCCTTCTCGTCCATCGAGAACAGCGTGTCGTAGATCATGTAGCCGTGGTTGCGGACGATATAGGCGGTCGTCCAGATCGGATCGACGATCTTCACGTCGGAATGCATGACGACCTTCATCGTCGTCTCGGCCTGCGCCGGGCCGGCCTGGGCCAGCATCGTGCCGGCAAGCAGCATTCCCGCCGTGATGGTCTTCAAACGCGACAACATCCTGTGATCTCCCCTCTGGCCGTTCCGGCGCCCGTTCTGTGTGATCGTGATGCGAATGCGTCCTGATGTGCGATTGTTCGTCCCGACCTGCCTTTGTCGATCCCTGTCCGCCCGGATGCAGGCGCCGTGCCATGAAGGAGCGAGGCTCCTTTAAGCAACCCCGCCTTGTCAACCGCCGGTCAATTCGCGAGGCGCGCGAGCAGCCCCGCCATGAGCCTGATCCGGCGCGGCAGGCTGTCGATCTCGATGTGTTCTTCCAGCGTGTGATAGCCGGCACCGAGAAGGCCGAGCCCGTCGAGCGACGGAATGCCGGCCGCGCCGGTGAAATTGGCATCGGAACCGCCACCGGCGGAGGCGTGGCCGAGGTCCCACCCCAGCTCATTGGCGATGTCCCGGGCGAGGCCGTACAGCGCCATGGTCCCCTCATCGGGCTCCCAGACCGGGCGGGTGACGCCGCGCGTCACCGCGAAGCCGGTTCCGTCCGCGTCGCGATAGCTCAGCGCGAGCATGCGTTCGACGCCGCGGTCCAGGTCAGCCTGCCGTTTCGCCATGCTCAGGGCCTCGGCTCTGCACGAGGTCGCGACGCAGTTCACCCAGCGCCCGCCCTCGATGACGCCGACCGAGAAGGTGCAGTCCTCCCCGGTCATCTCCTCGATGGCGATGAGCTGTCGTGCCATCATGTTGATCGCCGAGCGCCCGTCCCTGAGGCGGGAGCCGGCATGGCTCGGACGCCCCTGCGCCAGCAGATTGAAGCGCGCGATCGCGTAGCGGCCGGTCACCACGCCGTCCCCCGGCTGCCCCGGCTCGGGCACCAGCACGAAGCGGTCGCGGCGCGCCTGCTCCATGATGATCCCGCGCGTGCCGGGGCTGCCGATCTCCTCGTCGCTGGTGTAGAGCACGCTCACCGGAAGCGGCGTCTCGATGCCTGCCTTCGCCAGGGCAATGATGGCCTGCAGCGCCGCATAGGCGCCGCCCTTCATGTCGAGGATGCCGGGACCGTAGCAGCGCGAGCCGTCGCGCCGGAACGGCAGCTTCGCCAATGTCCCTACCGGATGGACCGTGTCGAGATGCGACATCACCAGGATGCCGGGCTCGCCGCGTCGCGGGTGCGGGAAATCTCCGCGCACGCAATCGCCGAGCCCGGACGGCCCGGGAATGCGCGTGATCGTCGCCCCCGCCGCTGCGGTTGCGGCCGCGGCGAGGTCCATCATGCGGTTCACTGCGGCGGCGTCGAAGGTCGGGCTCTCGCACTCGATCCAGGGGCGCAGGCCGGCGAGCAGCTCGTCCGTGTCGAGCGGCAGGTTCTCGAGATTCATCGGGGCGTCCCTCACCCGGCCGCACGCGTCTCGACGATGCGCGCCAGCAGGCTGGCGCCGACCGGCAAAATGCCGTCGTCGAGCACATAGGCCGGGTTGTGCACCGGCACGTCGCCGGCATGGCCGACCCAGGCATAGGCGCCCGGCACGACCCGCAGCATGTCGGCGAAGTCTTCGCTGCCCATCATCGCCTTCGGCTCCGTCAGGACGTTGGGCGTGCCGACGATCTCGGCTGCGACCTCCGCCATCGCCTGCGCCGGAATGTCGTGGTTGACCAGCACGTTGAAGATATTGCGGATATCGACGTCGATGGAGACGCCGAAGGTCGCTGCCGTCCCGGCCGCGATCTCGCGCATCCGCTGGCGCACCAGCTCGCCTGTCTCCTCGGTGAAGGTCCGGATCGTGCCCGCGAGCACCGCCTCTTCGGGAATGACGTTATAGGCCGAGCCGGCATGGATCTGGGTGATCGAGAGCACGGCCGCCTCGCGCGGATCGGCATTGCGGCTGACGATGGTCTGGAGCGCGGCGGTGAGGCTCATCGCCGCCATGACGGGGTCGCGCCCCATATGCGGCATGGCTCCATGGCTGCCCTTGCCGGTGATCCGGATATCGAAGAAGTCGGCGCCCGCCATGGCAGCGCCCGGAAAGACCGAGATCTGGCCCGGATCGAGATTGGGGGCGTTGTGCAGGCCGTAGATTTCGTCGCAGGGGAAGCGCCCGAACAGGTCTTCCGCGATCATCCGGCGCGCGCCGCCGAGCCCCTCCTCCGCCGGCTGGAACACGAAGATCGCCGTGCCGTTGAAACCGCGATTCTCGGCGAGGTAGCGCGCGGCACCCAGCAGCATCGTGGTATGCCCGTCATGGCCGCAGGCATGCATCTTGCCCGCCACCGTCGAGCGCCACGGCAGGTTGGTGATCTCCTGGATCGGCAGCGCGTCCATGTCCGCCCGCAGGCCGATCCGCCTGCCTGGCCCGCCCTCGCCTTTCAGCACGCCGACGACGCCGGTCGTGCCGATCCCGGTATGCACCTCGACGCCCCAACTCCGCAGCTTGTCGGCGACGATGCCGGCAGTGCGGACCTCCTCGAAACCGATTTCCGGATGGGCGTGGAGGTCGCGCCGGATCGCGGTGAGGTCGTTCTTGAAGGCATCTATCTGCGGCAGGACAGGCATCGGGTCTCCAGGCGATTGAAGGCGCGGGCAGGATCTCAGGCGAAAGGCGCGCCGAGCGGCGCGGTGCGCACGCCCGGCCGCAGGCGGCGCCACGGCAGGGCGGACGGATCGACCGGCATGGGGCCCGGGGCGGCGCAGACCAGGATGGTCTCGGCGATCGGCTCGAAATCGGCACGGAAATGCACCGAGCTCTTGTTGACCAGGATGGCCTGCTCCTCCGGCTGGACACCGACCTGCCGGTACATCGCGCGGTCGGCCATCTGCGCCTTGCGCGAGCCGACGACGATGCGCACGCCGCCGATGCGCAGGCAGGCACTGGGGCCGAGGTTCATCCGCGAGCCGCCATAGAAAGGGCCCGGCGCGACGAAGCGGCCGTCCGACAGCTTCTCGACGATGAAACTCGCCTCCAGCGGAACGTCACCGGGGATGCCGGATTTGGCGCCGAGCGAGAGCGTGACGGTGGCGCCCTCGCCTGCGGCATGGGCCGCCGCTGCGGCTTCGGGATCGACGATCACCCCGATCGCGGCCCGGTCCGCACCGTTGCGGACGAGCGCGTTGGCCATGCCCATCGTGTCCGAATCGCCACCGGCGCCGGGGTTGTCCTGCGTGTCGGAGATCACCACCGGGCGGGTGGCCGAAAGAGCCAGGCGCATCGCCTCGCGCACGCCGCCATCGGGATCGAAGACCTTGCCCTTGAAGGCGGCCTCGCTCGCCGTCACCCGCCCGGCCACGGCGTCGGCCGCTGCATCCGCCTCGGCCTGCGTGGCGCCATAGGCCACCACGGTGGGGCCGCAATCCGGGAAATCAGCTGCCGGGAAACCGGGCAGGAAGGACAGGCTGGGTACGCGCTCGCCTTCGAGGGAGGCGAGCTCGGCATAGATCGTCCGGCAGGGCTCCATTGCCGTGGCCTGCCAGGCGATCGGAATGAGATAGGGAATCTGGCGGAACGCTTTGGCCGGACGCTTGCCGGTCCCCAGAAGCCCGGCGAGAGCCTGGGCGGCGCGTGAACCGGTCTGCGCCATGTCGACATGGGGGTAGGTGCGATAGGCGACCAGCACGTCGGCCGCCTCCACCATCAGCGGCGTGACATTGCCGTGCAGGTCGATGCTGGCGACGAGCGGGACGTCCGGCCCGATCGCCGCCCGCACGCGGCGCAGGATCTCGCCCTCCCCGTCATCGAAGTTCTCGCTCACCATCGCGCCGTGCAGGTCCAGGTAGACCCCGTCGGCCGGCAGCGCCGCGCCGATGCGTTCGACCAGTTCGCTCGTCAGCGTCTCGAAGGCCTCGACCGTGACATGGGCGGAGGGGCTGGCGGCACACCACAGCGTCGGTACGGCCTCCCAGCCCCGCTCGCGAGCCGTCTCGACGAAACCGGCGGCTCCGACATTGACGTTCCGCACCGCCTCGAAGATCGCCGCGCCGCGGGCCAGCGGCGGCCAGCCGCCCCCTTGCACGAAAGCATCCATGCCCGCCTTGCTTGGCGCGAAGGTGTTGGTCTCGTGCAGGAAACCACCGAAGACGATGCGAGGCGACATCAACAGCTCCGTTTGCCTGCAGCGAGGTAACCATGCCGCGGCGCGCACTCCAAGGCGGAAATTTCAGCCCCGCTGCCCAGAGCTTGGACTTTCGGCGGCGCTTCCGGCAGGTCTTGGGCGCGGAACTGCACGTGTCAGGCGGGCGACCGGGCCGGCTCCGTTGCCCGCGACCGGCCGGCGTCCTAGCCGTGTCCGAGCGCGGGCATGCCCATCGGCCGCGCCAGCCTTGCCTGCGCGGTCAGGCGAATCCCGGCATTCGCGGCGCCGTAGCCGGCATAGCCGTCGCGCTGGACGATCTCGAAGAACAGGCCGCCATCGAGCGTCTGCGTATAGGCTTGCCGGAAATGGCCGCCGGCATCGCTGTCGTGGAGGATGTTGAGCGCCTTCAGCCGGTCGATCTCGTCGGGCGAGAGGTCCGACCGCGCTTCGAGGTCGTCATAATAATTCTCGGGGATCGGCAGCATCGCGACGCCGTTCGCGACGAGCCGCTTCACCGTCTTCTCGATATCGTCCGTGGCGAAGGCGATGTGCTGCACGCCCGAGCCGAAGAAATCCGTGATGAAGCGGGCCGACAGTGTCCTATGGCTCTGCGAACCGTTGAGGATGAGGCGCAACCCCTGCCCCGTGGCGACGTCGAGGCCGCTTTCGATGACCTGGCTCTGCACCACCCCGCCGGGGTCGAGCACGGCCTGGCTCGGCGCCTTTCTGGTGTCGAACAGCGAGGAGTAGAACAGCAGCCAGGTCAGCATCTCCTCGTACTGCATGCTCTGGGAGATATGGTCGACGCCGGTCAGGCCCGCATCGGCGCCGGCTTCACCGGTGGCCGCGAAATCGACATCGGACCAGCGGCCCAGCGCCGAGGATCGATCGAGGAAATAGACCAGGCTGCCGCCGAGGCCGCGCACGGCGGGAATGTCGAGCTCGCCCGGCCTCACGGCGCCCGCATGCGGCACATCGAGCAGCGCCGTGGCCCGTTGGACCGCAGCCTGCGCATCCGGCACGCGCAGCGCCAGGGCGCAGACCGAGGTGCCATGGGTGATCTGGTAGCTGTGGGCGAAACCATCGGCCTCGCTGTTGAGCACGATCCGGATATCGCCTTGGCTCCAGAGATCGACGTCTTTCGAGCGATGCGCGCCCGTCCGGCTAAATCCGAGCGCCCGGAGCAGCTTCTCGAAAGCCGGCCGCTCCACCTCGGAGGTGGCGAACTCGATGAATTCCACCGCTTCGACCGGGCCGGGTGCCGGCATCGGCACCGCTCCGGGCACAGGTCTGGCCGTTTGCCGCGCGGTCTCGTCGAGCAGCCAGATCAGCGAGCGGTGCCCGTCCAGTGCCACCGAGCGCGCCGAGCCGGCCCGAAACCGGTCATTGAAGATTTCGAGCGACAGCACGCCGTCATAGCCGGTCGCGACGAGGGCCCGCATGAATCCCGCGAGGTCGAGGTCGCCCTGCCCCGGCAGGCAGCGCCAGTGCCGGCTCCAGGACAGCAGGTCCATCTGCAGCAGCGGCGCATCGGCCATCTGGACCATCGCGATCCTGTCGCGCGGGATCGCGCCGATGGCGGACAGATCGAGCTTGCGGGAGAGAACATGGAAGGAATCGAGCACGATCCCGACTTCCGGGCGGTTCGCCCGGCGGACGATCTCCCAGGCGTCGCGATAGTCGAAGACGTGCCGGCCCCAGGCCAGCGCCTCGTAGCCGACCTTGAGTCCGCGCCGCCCGGCCCGCTCGCCGAGTTCGGCGAAATCGGCCGCGAGCCGGTCGATGCCCGACAGCGCCTCCGGCGAGGTGTTGGAGCAGACGAACAGCAGGTCCGTGCCCAACTCCTCGAGGAGATCGAACTTGCGCTCGGCCCGGTCGAAGACGCGCTGACGGCGGCCCTCCGGCATCCCCTCGAAATCACGAAAGGGCTGGCAGGTAACGATTCGCAAGCCGAGATCGGCACAGATGCGCCTGATCTCGGCTGGCGAGCCTGGAAAGGCGATCAGGTCGTTCTCGAAGATCTCCACCGCGGTGAAGCCGGCGGCGGCGATGGCTTCGAGCTTTTCCTGCAGCGTTCCCGAAACGCAGACCGTGGCGATCGACGGAATCACGGAACGCCTCCCTGACGCTTCAGGCGGCTTCGGCGAGGGCCGGCGCGACGGTAAACGGCGCCGCGGTCTTGGCCTTGACCTCGTCGAGCGTGACGTCGGGCGCCAGCTCGATCAGCGTCAACCCGCCGCCATTGGCCTTGTCGCAAGCCATCACGCAGAGATCGGTGATGATCAGGTCGACCACGCCTGCGCCGGTCAATGGCAGCGAGCAGCGCTCCAGCACTTTGGACTCGCCATGCTTGTTGGCGTGATCCATCACGACGATGACCTTCTTGACACCGGCCACGAGGTCCATCGCGCCACCCATGCCCTTCACCATCTTGCCGGGAATGGTCCAGTTGGCGATGTCGCCGTTCGCCGCCACTTCCATGGCGCCGAGAATGGTCAAGTCGATATGGCCGCCGCGGATCATCGCGAACGAATCGGCCGAGGAGAAGAAGCTCGAGCTCGGCAGGATCGTGATCGTCTGCTTGCCGGCATTGATCAGGTCCGGATCGGCCTCGCCCTCATAGGGAAAGGGGCCGATGCCGAGCAGGCCGTTCTCGGATTGAAGCGTCACGTCGACGCCCTCGGGAATGTAGTTGGCCACCAGCGTCGGGATGCCGATGCCGAGATTGACGTAGAAGCCGTCCTTCAGTTCCTTGGCGGCGCGGGCGGCCACCTCCTCGCGGGTCCAGGCCATCAGGCTGCCTCCCTCTTGCGCTCGGTCAGCTTCTCGATGCGCTTCTCGTTGATCGTGCTCTTGATGACGCGGTCGACATAGATGCCCGGCGTGTGGATCGCCTCCGGATCGAGCGAACCGACCGGGACGATCTCCTCGACTTCGGCCACGGTCACCTTGCCGGCGGTCGCCATGTTCGGATTGAAGTTCCGCGCGGTCTTCCGGTAGACGAGATTGCCGGCGGTATCGGCCTTCCAGGCCTTGACGATGGCGACATCGGCCCGCAGCCAGGTCTCGCGGACATAGAGCTGCCCTTCGAATTCCTCGACCGGCTTGCCCTCAGCCACGACCGTGCCGACGCCGGTCTTGGTGTAGAAGGCCGGTATGCCGGCGCCGCCGGCGCGGATGCGCTCGGCGAGTGTTCCCTGCGGGTTCAGCTCGAGTTCCAGCTCGCCAGCGAGATATTGCTGCTCGAACAGCTTGTTCTCGCCGACATAGGACGCGATCATCTTCTTGATCTGGCGGCTCTGCAGCAGCATCCACAGGCCGAAGCCGTCGGCACCGGCATTGTTCGAGATCACGGTCAGGTTCTTCACCCCGGAATCGCGGATTTCGGGAATCAGGCTCTCCGGATTGCCGGACAGGCCGAAGCCGCCGGACATGATCGTCATGCCGTCGAAGAGCAGCCCGTCCAAAGCGGCCTTGGGCCCTTCATAGATCTTGTTCGTCATCCATCCCTCGTCAGTGTCGTGGACTTGCCGCCGATGGTGGCAGTCTAGCCTGTCTTCTCAGGCCCGTTCCAGCGCGATCGCAATGCCCTGGCCGACACCGATGCACATGGTCGCGAGTGCGCGCTGCTTGCCCGTCAGCGACAATTCGAGCGCTGCCGTGCCGGCGATGCGGGCGCCCGACATGCCCAGCGGATGGCCGAGCGCGATGGCGCCGCCGTTCGGGTTCACGAACTCGGCATCCTCCGCGATTCCCAAATCGCGCAACACCGCGATGCCCTGTGAGGCGAAGGCCTCGTTGAGCTCGACGATATCGAAGTCCGTCGGCTTGATGCCCAGACGCTCGCAGAGCTTGCGGGTCGCCGGGATCGGGCCCAGGCCCATCACGCGCGGCGCGACGCCCCCCGCCGCACCGCCGACGACCCGCGCCAGCGGCGTCAGGCCATACTTCTTCGCAGCCTTCTCGGAGGCGATGATGAGCGCCGCCGCGCCGTCGTTGACTCCCGACGCATTGCCGGCGGTGACGGTGCCGCCTTCCTTCCTGAAGGGCGTCGGCAGCTTGGCGAGCTTCTCCAGCGTCGTGTCGCCGCGCGGGTGCTCGTCGATGGCGACGACGATCGGATCGCCTTTTCGTTGCGGGATCGTGACCGGCACGATTTCCCTGGCGAGCCGGCCGTTCTGCTGGGCAGCGACCGCCTTCTGCTGCGAGCGCACCGCGAAAGCGTCCTGATCGGCGCGGGTGATGTTGCAGTCGGCGGCCACGTTCTCGCCGGTTTCCGGCATGGAATCAACGCCGTATTGCTTTTTCATCAAAGGATTGATGAAGCGCCACCCGATCGTGGTATCGTGAATCTCGGCATGGCGCGAGAAAGCGCTTTCGGCCTTGGGCAGCACGAAGGGCGCGCGCGACATGCTCTCGACGCCGCCTGCGATCATCAGCTCCGCCTCGCCAGCCTTGATCGCGCGGGCGGCGGTGATGACCGCGTCCATCCCTGAGCCGCAGAGCCGGTTGATCGTCGTGCCCGGCACCTCCTTGGGCAGGCCGGCGAGCAGCAGCGACATGCGTGCGACGTTGCGGTTGTCCTCGCCCGCCTGGTTGGCGCAGCCGAAGATCACGTCGTCGACAGCGCCAAAGTCGACCTGCGCGTGCCGCTCCATCAGCGCCTTCAGCGGAACGGCGCCGAGATCGTCGGCCCGGACCGCGGACAGCGAGCCGCCGAAACGGCCGATGGGCGTGCGGACATAGGCACAGATGAAGGCTTCGCTCATGCGTCGATACTCTGCTCGCTGTTCGGATTGGAAAGCGGCCGGAGGCCGCCTTCAGTTTCGTGCTTGTCGCATGGCGGTCACGCGAACCGCTATCCCCTTCGCGCGACGATGCTCTCAGATGTCGAAGAAGACAGTCTCGTTCTCGCCCTGCAGACGGATATCGAAGGTGTAGACCGCCTTGCCGTCCTCGTCGCTGCGCGTCGCGATCAGCGTCGGGACACGGACGCGATGCTCGATCCGGCCGAGGATCGGGTCGGCCGCATTGGCCTTGTCCTCGTCGCCGAAATAAAGCCGCGTGTGCAGGCCGATATTGATACCCCGCGCCACGATCCAGAAGGTGATGTGCGGCGCCATCGGCCTGCCGTCGAAATACGGAACGACTCCGGGCTTCACCGTCTCGAAGCGATAGACGCCGGTGGTGCCGTCGACCGGCTGGCGGAACCAGCCGGGGAAATGCGGATCGGCCTCGCCGCGGTGTTCGCCCTGGCCGGGATAGAACCCTTGGGCGTCGGCCTGCCAGATCTCGACCAGCGCATCCTTGATCGGCGTGCCCGAGCCGTCGAAGATCCGGCCGGTGACGACGATCCGCTCCCCCTTTGCCTCCGCAGGCAGCGGCAGCGAGCCGAGATCATGCGGATAGATGCCCTCGATGCCGGAGAAGTTCGGCGTCGCGCCGATATGGATATAGGGACCCGCCGTCTGCGACGGGCTTTCCTTGAGGCGGCGCAGAGACTGGACCATCAGTTGCCCTCCATCCGGTTCTCGAACAGCGTCGAGCGCCGGCCACGCAACACGATATCGAACTTGTAGGCCATCGTGTCCATGGGCAGCGTATTCTCGCGGTCGAGCGCCGCGACGAGCCGCTCCACCGCCTCGCGGCTCGGGATGCCCATCACGATCGGGCACTGCCAGATCATCGGGTCGCCCTCGAAATACATCTGGGTGATCAGGCGCTGCGCGAAGGCGTGGCCGAAGACCGAGAAATGAATATGGGCCGGGCGCCAGTCGTTGACGCCGTTCGGCCACGGATACGGGCCCGGCTTGATCGTGCGGAACCAGTAGCGGCCCTCGTCATCGGTGATGGTGCGCCCGCAGCCGCCGAAATTCGGGTCGATGGCGGCGAGATAGCTTTCCTTCTTGTGGCGATAGCGCCCACCCGCATTCGCCTGCCAGAACTCGACCAGCGCTCCCCGCACCGGGCGCGCATCCTCGTCGAGCACCTGGCCATGCACGATGATGCGCGGGCCGATTGGCTCACCGGTCTGCACGTAGTTGAGGATCAGGTCGTTATCGAGTGGGCCCAGCGTATTGTGTCCGAAGACCGGGCCGGTCATCTCCGACAGCGTGTTGCCGAGCGACAGCAGCGCGTTCTTCGGCGAGCGCAGCACCGAGGTCTTGTAGTCGGGCGTGAAGGCCGGCGGATGCCAGTTCCGGTCACGCTGGTAGAACGAGCCGCCCTGATGGCTCGAATTTTCATTGCGCATCGCGGCGCCTCCCTCGATCGGACCCTGTCTCGTCGCACCACGTCAGCTTGCGGCGACACCGATCCATTGTTCTTGATCTTGCTCAAGTCGCGCCTGCCCGCCGCTTTCGCGGGAGTTGCAGGCCTGAGCGGGCGGTTCAGCCCGCCTGCTCGTCCTTCATCTCGGCATAGGCCGCCTTGGCGATCTTGAAGGCATGATTGGCGGCCGGTACGCCGGCATAGATCGCGACATGCAGCAACGCTTCCTTGATGTCGTCCATGCTGGCGCCGGTGTTGCGCGTTGCCCGGACGTGCATCGCGACTTCGTCGTGATGGCCCAGCGCGGCGAGCAGTGCGATCGTCAGCATCGAACGCTCGCGCTTGCTGATCGTGTCGCGCGACCAGACCGTGCCCCAGGCGCTTTCGGTAATCAGCCGCTGAAAGTCGTCCGTGAACGGATCGGTGTTGGCGACGGCGGCGTCGACATAGCGCTCGCCCAGCACCGAGCGGCGGGTCGCCATCCCCTGAGCATACCGGTCCTTTGCGTCAGCCACGTCCGTGCTTCTCCAGATGGCGGGTTATTAGCGCGAGTAACCGGCCGGGCTGCTCCACCGGCGGAATGTGCCCGCACCCTTCGATCAACGCGAAGCTCGCCCCCGGAATGCGCTCCGCCATCGCCCGCACGAGGTCGGGCGGGGTCGAGAGATCGCCATCGCCGACGACGGCGAGGGTCGGTACGGCGATGGAGGCGCTCGTCTCCGTCAGATCGGCCACACTCAGCGCCTCGCAGGTCGCGATATAGCCGTCAGCGGGCTGGCGAAGCAGCGCGTTGCGCCAGCCGGCGAGATCGTCCGGACGCTCGCGGTGGAAGGCAGGCGTGAACCAGCGCTCCATCACCGGATCGGCGATGGCGGCGAGCCCACCCGCTCGGACGGCCGTGATCCGCGCATTCCAGCTCTCGGCGGAGCCGACCTTCGGAGCGGTATCTGCCAGCACCAGCGCAGCCAATCGCTCAGGCGCCCGGACGGCCATGTCCTGCCCGATCAGCCCGCCGATCGAGAGGCCGACCAGCGAAAATCGCGGCAGGCCAACATGATCGGCGAGAGCGATCAGATCGTTCGTGAAGTCCGAAATCGCGTAGGGGCCAGGCGGCACCTCGGACAGGCCATGCCCGCGCTTGTCGTAGACGATCACTCGCCAGGCGCGGGAAAGGGCCGCGGCGACCTCCTCCCAGATGCGGAAATCCGTGCCGAGCGAATTGACCAGGACCACGGCCGGCGCCTCGCGCGGGCCGCTCTCGCGCCAATGCACCAGCCTGCCGTCGATATGCGTGAAAGCCATGGAAGACGTCTTACCCCGGATACGGCCCCATCATGAGCGATTTGGAAGCTCGTGTTAAATGGCATTGTTGCAGGTCGGCATAACCCCTGAGTTATTTTAGTTGATGGCCGAGCGTCCATCGGGCTCCGGCTGGTTATGCTCGACACCGGCAGCATCGGGCTGCGGAGCGAGCTGCGTGCCGCCGCAGACATGGATGACATCGCCGGTGATGAAGCTCGCCCGCGGCGAGGCCAGGAAGGCGATGGCCCCGGCGACGTCCTCCGCCGTGCCGAGCCGGCCGAGCGGCGACATCTTGCGGAAGGAGGCCGCGAGCCCGGCGTTCTCCGTGACGATCTTCTCGTTGAACGGGGTGTTGAGAAAACTGGGTGCGACCGCGTTGACGCGGATATTGTCCGGGCCGAGTTGGACGGCGAGCACGCGAGTGAGCCCGATCAGCCCCGATTTGCTGGAGGTGTAGGCGACGCCCGTCCCGGCGAGATAGACGCGCGAGGCAACGTTGACGATGCTGCCGCCACCGCTCTGCTTCATCAATGGCCGAGCCGCCTGGGCAAGCAGCATCGGCACCGTCAGATTGAGCGCCAGCACTGCGTTCCAGACCGCGACATCGATCGTGTCGATGCGCGGCGCACCGGTCATGCCGGCGTTGTTGACGAGGCAATCGAGCCCGCCGAAGCGCTCCGCCACGCGCGCGATCAGGCGCTGGCAGGCGCCATCCGCGAGCAGGTCCACCGCTTCGACGACGGCTGCTCCGCCATCGCGAACGATCTCGTCGCAGATGGCTTGCGTCCGCTCGGCGGCGCGGTCGGCGAGCACGATGCGGAAGCCGTCCTCCGCCAGCATCCGGGCAGCCGCGGCGCCCACGGCACCCGCACCACCGGTCACGAGGGCAACCTTCATCGTCCGATCCTCACCGCTGCGAAGCCCTCATCTCTGCCAGGGCATGAGCCGGCGTTGCAGCCATTGCAGCGCGTAGGTCAGGAGCACGCCGAGGATCATCACCACGACGAGGCCGGCATACATCTTCTCGGGGTTGAGGACCTCCCAGTAGTAGAAGGTCATGTAGCCGACGCCCTGCTTGGCGCGCACGAACTCGACCGAGATGATCACGATCATCGCCGTCCCGAGCGCGATGCGAAGCCCCGAGAAGATCACCGGCAGGGCGCCGGGCAGGATGACGTGCCGCAGCATCGACCAGCCCTTGGCGCCGTAATTCCTGCCGGCCATCAGGTAGACCTTGTCGATGCCGCGCACCGCCGCCATCGTGTTGATCGCCATCAGGATGAAGACCGAGAGCCCGACGACGAGAATCTTGGGCGCCTCGCCGAAGGGATCGGCGAACATCAGCATCACGATCGGGAAGATCGCGATCTTGGGCAGCACATAGATCGCCGACAGCGTCGTATCGAGCATCAGCCTGACCGTCTGGTTCAGGCCCATGACCACGCCGACCAGCACGCCGGGAATGGCGCCAAGCACGAAGCCGACGAGCACGCGAGCCACCGTCGCGAAGACGTGGCTCTCGGCGACGAGGTTCCAGACACCGCCCCAGCCATCTTTCGAGAAGGCTTCGGGCATCAGCCAGGGCCTGCCGAGCAGGGTCGTGCCCGAGAAACGATCATAGCGCGTGCTCAGATCCCACAGCGCCGCGCCGATCCGGCTCGGCGGCGGGAACCAGGTCGGATTGATGAATCCACTATCGGCCGCGAGTTCCCAGAGCACGAGGACGAGGAGCGGGAAACCGAGCGCCAGCGTGCGCTCGTAGATGCCCCTGCCCTTCACCGGCACGAGCCGGCCGATGCGTTCGCACATCAGCACCAGCAGGACGAAGCTCGCCCCGATCGCGGCCGAGGCGAAGTTGCCCCAGAGTCCGACGACAGCCAGCCCGCCGTTGAGAGCGACGATGGCGGCGGCGAGAACGAGGCTGGCGCGCTTGTCGGCGCTCGTCGTGCGCGGCGTCGATGAGACCTTGTTCTCTGCCGGGACATCTCTGGTCGTTGCCGCCGTCATGGCTGGGCCTCCATGGCGCGCGTCACCTCGGCGCTGAGCTTCTCCCAGATCTGCGCCCGATATTCGGCGAAGCGCGGCGAGTTCGTCATCGCGATGGTGCGCGGACGCGGCAGGTCGATCTTGAAGGTGGCGAGATGCCGTCCGGGCTGGGCGCTCATCAGGATGACGCGGTCGCCGAGGAGCACCGCCTCGTCGAGGCTGTGGGTGATGTAGAGCACCGTCTTGCGGGTCTCTTCCCAGATCCGCAGCAACTCCTCCTGGATAACCACGCGCGTCTGGGCGTCCAGCGCCCCGAGCGGCTCGTCCATCAGCAGCACCTCGGGATCGTTGGCGAGCGCCCGGATGATGCTGACGCGCTGCTTCATCCCGCCCGAGATCTGGTGCGGATAATAGTCGGCGAACTTGCCCAGACCCACGCGGTCGAGCCAGTAGCGCGCCGTCTCCAGCCGCTCCTTGCGTCCGACGCCGCGCATCTGCGGGCCGAAAGCGACGTTCTCGATCAGCGTCTTCCAGGGAAAGATCGCGTATTCCTGAAAGACCACGCTGTTGAGCGGCTTAGCCTTCTCGCGGCCCGGCCGGATCTCGATCGAGCCGAGCGAGATCGATTCCAGCCCTGCGACCATCCGCAGGAAGGTCGACTTGCCGCAGCCGGAGGGGCCGACGATGCAGACGAATTCGCCATCCGCCACGTCGAGGGAGAAATCCTCCAGCGCGACCATGGTGCCGTCTGCGGTCGGATAGTGCTTGCTGACGTTGCGCGCGCCGATCTTCGGCGTGGCGACGACCGGCATGGTGGCGGTCATCGGCCGGCCCTCCAGGCTCGTTGTTTCCTGCATCGCTGGTGTGCGGGAGCCGTCGCCGCTTCGGGACGGCCCCCGAGCGCCCTACTTGGCCGGCGCGGCCTTGCCGAGAACCGCGATCGCCTTGGCCACGAAGCGGTCGTCGACGACCTTGGCCATGTCGAGCGGCTTGTCGTATTCCGTGCGGCCGTTCTCGCGGTGCACGCGTTCGATATCGGCGAGGCCGGCGGTCGGAATCGCCATGTTGGGGTCGAAGATGATGTTCGCGCCCTTCTTGATCGCCTCCGGCGTCGAGGCGGTATATTTCAGGTAGCCGTCCATGTTGGGCTGGGCGAGGAAGTCGCCGCCCTGCATCATCCGCGCCGCTTCCGTCATGGCGAGGACGAAGCGCTCGGCCGCCTCGGGCTTGTCCTTGATGAACTTGCCGGAGGCGACGAAGGCGACCGTCATCAGGCCGGGCGTGAAGTCCTGCGCCAGCAAGGTGCCGGTGCCGGCCTTCAGGACCTGATCGGAATAGGGCGAGGAGGTCAGCACGGCATCGACCGACTTGGCCTCCATCGCCGCCGGCATGTCGGCGTTGCCGACGTTCAGCAATTGCACGTCGCGCAGCGTGAGCTTGGCGCTCTCCAGGGCCTTGCTGACGAAATATTCGCCCCCGCTGCCCGGGCCGCCCGCCGCAGCGATGCGCTTGCCCTTGAGATCGGCGACCGTCTTCACCGCGCTGGAATCCATCAGGTCCTTGCGGACGATCAGTTTGGTCGGCCCGTCCTTCATCGGATCGAGAGCGCCCGGAGCGATCACGCGGATGTCCAGGCCTCGGTTCCAGGCCGACCAGAGCGAGGCGACGATCGAGATGCCGCCGACATCGACCGAACCCTTGTCGAGGAAGGCGATGGCCTCGGTGCCGGACTTGACGCTGTCGAGCTTGACGTCGAGGCCGTATTTCTTGAACAGCCCGCGCGCTTCGGCGACGTAGACCGTCGCGAACTTCATGATCGGCACATAGGCGACGCGGACCGATTGCGGCGGGTCGAGCGGCTTCGGCGCGGGCGCCTGCGCCAGTGCCGGGCCGATGCCCCCGGCACAGCCCAGCATCATGGCGGCGCAGGCGGCGCGCCAGCGAGCAAACCCTTCGAACATTCCGTTCCTCCCTTCGGAGACGGCCGGGTGCCGCCTTCCCTCTTGTTTCACACAGCAGGCTTCTTCGGCCCGCTCATCCGCTTTCGTCAACCGCGACGACGCGATCTCTTCTGCGTGTCCTCAGCCGTCGACCAGCTCGGGCAACGTGCTGAGGTAGGCGCCCTGCGCCGCAAGCCCGCTGCGCAGATCCGCGATCGGCACCTGCGCCGGCGACAGGCCGCGGTCCGCAGCGATGGCCGCTGCCACGCCGGCGGCATGACCCGTCAGCCAGCATTGCGGGATCTCGCGCATGAAGGAATGGCTGGTCGCGTCGCAGGAGAGATGCCGGCCCGGCGCCAGCAGCCCGTCGATTTCGCGCGGCACGAGCGCGCCATAGGGAACCGAGATGTTCGGAAATTTCGGCGCGAGCGAAGGCGAGATGCCGATCTCGTCACGCGCCGTTTCCCCGTCCCAGTTCTCGCGGGTGAGCTTGCCCAGCCCCTGGAGGCGTCGGCCGTGCCGGACGCCGAGCTGGGGCGCCGAAAGCATGATGAAGGCATCGGCGAACCCGGGCGCATGCCTTCGGTAGAAGGCCAGATGCTCCAGCATGAGACGATGGCTTCGGATCTCGACCTCGGACAGATCCTCGACCTTGAGCGCCGAATAGCCGGCCAGGCGCGGCCCCATGAAGACGGCGATGTCGTCCCGCCACGACACCGACGGCTTGTCGAAGAAGCGCATTGCCTCGCGACCGCGCGCCATGAACTGCGAGAATTGCTCCGGAGTCTCGGCACGAAAGCGGAGGAAGGCTTTCATGTCGACGCCGCCGAGCAGCCAGGAGGTGTTCATGCAGCCGTGGATGTCGCGACTATCGACTTCGGTGTCGAATCCCGAACCGGCGCGGGCATAGAGATCACCGTCGCCCGTCGCGTCGATGGTGACGCGGGCGAGGATGGCGCGCCGGCCTTCCTTGCTCTCGAAGCTGCAGCCGGCGACGCGCCGCCCTTCCATCAGCGGGCTCGCGCCCCAGGCGTGGAAGATCGGATGGACTCCCGCCTCCAGCACCATGGCGAGCGATTCCGCCTTGAGCCATTCCGGATCGAGCGTCGGCGCATGGGTGACGGTGTTGTTGAACGCCGCATTGCGCAAACCCCAATAGGCGACGCGCTCGGGGTCGTGCGAGCCCCATTCCTGCGGCGCGGGGCCGGCGATCTTGTCGCGGGTCAGGCGTGCCAGCAGCTCTTCGGCGACGCCGCGGATGACGTGGCGTCCCTGCCAGTCGCTCATCCGGTCGATCCAGATGACGAGCCCGCCGGTCGAGAGCCCGCCGAGATGGTTGTAGCGTTCCAACAGCACGACATCGGCGCCCAGCCGCGCCGCGGCGATCGCGGCGGCCGTGCCGGCCGGACCCCCGCCGACGACAAGCACATCGCATTCAGTATGAACCGGGATCTCGCAAGCCGGCTCGGTGACCCTCCGGCTCGATGGCCTGCGCCGCTCGAACTTCTCCGTGTCGAAGGTCTCCGAGCGGAAGAACAGCCGTCCTCCCTCGCCTTCCATCGATCCCATGACGCGTTTCCCTGGGTCTGATGGCCGATCCTCAGCGCCCTGCCATGGAGCGGCGGAGGTCGGCAGCCGCTTCTTGAGGTCAGCATAGGCGCGCCGGCAAATGCTGTTCAAATGAATTTGGAGGGCCTATTGATGAGCAGAATTGCTCAATTCGGGACGAAGCCGTGGATGTTGCAGGGCTCGAAGCCTTTATCCAGATTGCCGAATTCGGCAGCTTCCGGCGCGCGGCCGAAGCAATGCGGCTGTCGCAGACGGCGTTGAGCCATCGCATCCGCAAGCTCGAGGAGGATGTCGGCGTCACGCTCTTCCAGCGCACCACGCGCAGCCTGTCGCTGACGCGGGCCGGACAGGAGTTCTTCCCGGAAGCCCGCGATGCGCTGATGCGTCTCAGTCACCTCTACGAAAATCTCAGGCGCGAGGGGCGGCAGGCCCGGGAGAAGGTCTCCGTCGGCTGCCTCGGCTCCCTTGGCGAGCACTTCCTGCCGGGCGTGCTGCGCGAGTTCCGCCAGCGCTATCCGCTGGTCTCCGTCACGGTGTTCGACGAGCCGGCTGCGGCGCTGCGCGAGCGGGTCGCCTCCGGCGAGGCGCAGTTCGCATTGACCATTCTGGGAGCGCAGCTCTGGACACAAAAGTCGCGCGCCCTTTTCGAGGAGGATTTCGTCGCGGCTGTTCCGGCTGACCACCCGTTGGCTGACCGCGAGGCGCTGACATGGGCCGACCTTGTCGGCTATCCGCTGGCGCGCGTCGCGACCACCACGAGCCACGGCTTCATGCTGAGCGAAAGCCTCGGCACCTTCGGCGAGAAGCTTGACTGGGCCTATGAGGTCCAGCGCGTCAACATGGCGGTGTGCTTCGTCGCGAACGGCATTGCGGTGACCGTCCTGCCTCGGCTGGCGATCCCGCCGGGGCCCGAACTGCGCATCCTGCCGATCAGCGCACCCTCGATCCGGCGCACGGTCGGGATCATCGCGCGCGACGGCGAGCCGCTGCCGCGTCCGGCACAGCATCTCCAGCGCATGCTTCTCCACGCGATCGCCCACCACCCGAAGGGAGCGGCCGGCGGCATGGACGCTCAGTTGTCGTGGCGGGACGATGCAACGACATCGGGCAGTTCCTCCCGGTCGAGCAGATAGGCCAGGTCATAGGTTGTCCAGTCCGCGCGGCCTTGCGCCAGCCCCTGCGAATCGAGGATGGCATCGAGCGTTCCGGCAACGCTGGCCAGGCGGGCGCGGTCGTAGCATTCGACCATGATCGCCCCGCCATCGGCATAAGCGGGCCCTCCCCCTGGTGGCACGGAGAACGGCACCGGAGCGACAGCGGGGTCCTTCTTCAGGATGTGGATCGCGGTGGCCGCCGTCTCGCGCAGGATTTGCCCGGCGATCCGCTCCCAGGCACCTGCGGCCGCAGCCGCATCGGCGAAGGTCGTTGCGATCAGGGCGCTGCCGGCGCCGCCGCCCCGGCTGGCGATCGCAAGGTGGCCGACCCGGAAAAAACCACGGAATGAGGGTCGCATGCTGCGTGACCAGGCGGTCGGGCTTTCCAGCAGCGCACGATAGGGCGCGCTTGCCAGCACCGCATTGGATTCCAGCTCGTACAGCGTCAGGAACTCCGGCAGCGGGCCGCTGCCGCGATGATAGCGGCGGGCGCGCAGCATCCCGGGAATGGCCAGTCGCTCGGGAACGTGCTCGCGGCTATGCCAGAGATTGTATTCGTCGATCCGGCCAGGCTCGACCCCGTTCCAGAGCGAAAGCAGGCCATCGCCCTTCAGCATCCCGACTTCGCTCCCTTATCGACTGCCGCTTCCAGGCAGATGCAGGCTCAGCTCGCGCTCAGCGTCCGCCGGACGGAATCCCGCCAACCCGCGACCTTGCGGGCGCGCTGGCTTGCCGCCATGGCCGGCAGGAAGCGCCGCTCCAGTCGCCAGAGATCCGCGAAGCGGTCGGGCTCGGGCAGGAGCCCGGCGTCGAGCCCGGCGAGGTAGGCGGCGCCGAGCGCCGTCGTCTCCAGCACCGTCGGACGATCCACCGGCAGGTCGAGGATGTCGGCGAGGCGCTGCATGGTCCAGTCGGAGGCGACCATGCCGCCATCGACGCGCAGAACCGCCCGCCCACCCTGCCCGGCCTGGGGCCAGTCGGCATGCATCGCCTCGATCAGGTCGAGCGTCTGGTAGCAGACGCTTTCCAGCGCCGCCCTGGCGAATTCGCGCGGGCCGCTGCCGCGCGTCAGTCCGAACAGCGCACCGCGCGCGTTGGCGTCCCAATGCGGCGCCCCGAGCCCGACGAAGGCGGGGACGAGGTAGACATCCTGCGCCGGGTCGGCCGCTTCCGCGAGCGGGCCGGTATCGCTCGCCTTATCGATGATGCCGAGCCCGTCGCGCAGCCACTGCACCGCCGCCCCGGCGATGAAGATCGAGCCCTCCAGCGCATAGGCGCGCTTGCCGCCGAGCTGATAGGCGATCGTGCTGAGCAGCCGGTTGTTCGAGCGCACCGGCCGGTCGCCGGTGTTGAGCAGGGCGAAGCAGCCCGTCCCGTAGGTCGACTTCACCATGCCGGGATCGAAGCAGGCCTGGCCGATCGTGGCGGCCTGCTGGTCGCCGGCGATGCCGCGCACCGGGATCGGCCCACCGAACAGCTCCGGAGCCGTGTCGCCGAAATGGGCCGCGCAATCGCGCACCTCGGGCAGGAGCGCCGCAGGAATATCGAGCAGCGCTAGGAGGTCCCGGTCCCAGGCGCCGCGGCCGATATCGAACAGCATGCTGCGCGCCGCGTTCGTCGCATCGGTCGCATGGACCTTTCCGCCGGTCAGCCGCCAGAGAAGGAAGGAATCGACGGTGCCGAAGGCGAGCTCGCCCGCCTCCGCCCGCCGCCGGGCACCGGGAACGTTGTCGAGCAGCCAGGCGATCTTGGTCCCCGAAAAATAAGGGTCGATGCGCAGGCCCGTGCGGCTCGCGACCAACTCTTCGTGACCGGCGGCGACGAGCTTCGCACAGGCGTCCGCCGTGCGCCGGTCCTGCCAGACGATCGCCCGGTGGATGGCCCTTCCGGTCTGGCGGTCCCAGATCAGCGTGGTCTCGCGCTGGTTGGTGATGCCGATGCCGGCGACGTCCCGCGCACCGAGTCCTGCCTTGGCGAGAGCTTCGCGAGCCGTCGCGAGCACGGTCTCCCAGATATCTTCCGGCTCGTGCTCGACCCAGCCGGACGCCGGGAAGTGCTGGGGGAATTCCTTCTGGGCGCTGGCGATCGGAGCCAGCGCCGAATCGAACACGATCGCACGCGACGATGTGGTGCCCTGGTCGATTGCGAGAAGATGTCCGGCACTCATGATCCGATTCCTGCCCAAGCCACCACGCTCTGTGGCGCTGCGCGCGGAGACTGGCCGATGCGGGCGCATCCGCGCAAGGTCACCGCCCCGCCTCGGCTGCCCCCGGCCCCGACCTGCCGTCGCGGCAAGGTTCCGCTTGGCATGCGGCTTGCCCTGTTGTTAGCTTGCTGACGAAGCAGATGGCTGCGCTAGGCGCAGCCCCTCGCCGGATCGTTCTCGGAGCGCTCCGGCAGGTCAGAGGATTTGGAACCGTGGCGGTCGAGGACCGACAGCACGGGGGTGTGGCCGTCGCGACACCGCCGCACAATCATAGCGCCGATCCGCCGCGGGCCGGCGGCGCTGCCTGTGGTACCGCGCCGCGCTCCCATAACGGCCATCATGTCTATCGCGCGCAGGCGACCTACGCCGCGCTCGATCTCGGCACCAACAATTGCAGGCTGCTGATCGCACGTCCGGCACAGCACGGCTTCCGCGTCGTCGACGCCTTTTCGCGAATCGTGCGTCTCGGCGAAGGGCTCGCGGCGAGCAGCCGGCTCGGCGAGGCTGCCATGGACCGGGCGGTCGAGGCCCTGAAGATCTGCCGTGGCAAGATGGCGAACCGCGGCGTCACCCGGGCCCGCCTGGTCACCACGGAAGCCTGCCGCGCCGCCACCAACGGCCTGGACTTCGTGCGCCGCGTCGCGACCGAAGCCGAGCTCTCGCTGGAGATCATCGACCAGCGCACCGAAGCCACTCTCGCCGTCTCCGGCTGCGCCGCGCTGGCCGATCCCGCGGCGGAGGGCGTCATCGTCTTCGATATCGGCGGCGGATCGACCGAAATCGTCTGGCTCGGCAGCCGCAGCGAGGCGCGCGATCCCGCGGCCCGGATTCGCGAATGGGCTTCGCTGCCGGTCGGGGTGGTCACGGTGGCCGAGCGCTATGGCGGCGTTGAGGTCAGCCGCGAGCTGTTCGAGCGTATGGTCGAGGACTGCACCGACGTGCTCGAACCTTTCGTGAAGAAGGCCGCCGGCGTGCGCCAGGCGCGCAGCTTTCATCTCCTCGGCACCTCCGGAACCGTGACGACCGTCGCCGGCATCCATCTCGGCCTGCCGCGCTACGACCGGCGCGAGGTCGATGGGCTGTGGATGCAGCAGGACGATATCCTGACGGTCATCGACCGGCTCATCGAGATGGACTATGCCGCGCGGGCGGCGAATGCCTGCATCGGCCGCGAGCGGGCCGATCTCGTCCTGGCCGGCTGCGCGATCTTCGAGGCGATCCGCCGTGCCTTCCCGAGCGATCGGGTGCGGATCGCCGATCGCGGCCTGCGCGAGGGCATTCTACTGCGCATGATGCATGAGGACCGCGCCTGGTGGCGACGCAGATAGAGCATTTTCAAGCGAAGTGGATACCGGTTCGCGTGAAGAAAATGCGACAGGACATTCTGGATTTGAAGCGATGAGCGGCGCACGTTCGGGAGGAGCCGGCGGCAAGACGACGGCCGGCGCGCGCGACCTGCGCGTCAAGGTCAAGAAGGCCGGCAAGCTCAAGCATTCGTCGCAGCTCTGGCTCGAGCGCCAGCTCAACGACCCCTATGTCAAACGGGCGAAGGAGCTCGGCTATCGCTCGCGAGCCGCTTTCAAGCTCGAGGAGATGGACGACCGCTACAAGTTCCTGAAGACCGGGCAGCGGCTGGTCGATCTCGGCTGCGCGCCGGGGGGCTGGTGCCAGGTCGCGGCCAAGCGCATCGGGCTGGAGCGCGGCAAGGGCCATATCGTCGGCATCGACCTCCTGCCGGTGGACCCGATCCCGGATGTCGACCTGATCCAGATGGATTTCATGGCGGAGGAAGCGCCTGCCCTGCTGACCGAGCGGCTCGGCGGACGAGCCGACGGCGTGATGTCCGACATGGCGGCCAACACGACCGGCCACAAGAAGACCGACCATCTGAAGATCATCGCGCTCGCCGAGGCCGCGCTCGAATTCGCCCACGACGTGCTGGCGCCGGGCGGCTTCTTCCTCGCCAAGCTGTTCCAGGGCGGCGACAGCGCCGAGCTGCTCGCAGGCCTGAAGCGGGACTTCACAACCGTGCGCAACGTCAAACCCGCCGCCAGCCGGGCCGATTCCTCGGAGCTTTATGTCCTGGCGACCGGCTACCGGAAAAAGGCGCCCGACGACCTGCCCGCGTAGCTCGCGCCGATTGCGGCGCGCGCTTCGGGACACCCGCTGTCCACCCGCCGTTCGTTTTCCGTGGCAGCCTCAGCGCAGGGAGGCGCTCTCGTCGCCCTCCGCCGGCGGCGGCTGGTCCCCGCGCTCGCGGTAGGACGGCAGATCCGCCGCGCCGGCCGGGACCGGCCTTGCCTCAAGGCGCGAGATCATGCGCTTCATCTCGGCGATTTCCCGGACCTGGGCGTGGATGATGCGATCGGCCAGCAGCCGCACCTGCGGGTCCCGGATATGCGCGCGCTCGCTGGTCATGACGGCGATCGAGTGGTGCGGAATCATTGCCCGCATGTAGCTGAGGTCGTCGACGGTTTCCTGGCTGCGGACGAGCCAGAGCGCGCCCGAAAAAACGATGGCGGAACCGAGCACGATGCCGGCGTTGATCGAGCGGCGAGGATACATGCCCCACATGAACGCCATCATCAGCGCGCTCATCGTCGCCCCCATGAGGACAGCCATCCAGGCACGCGTCTGGCTGAATTCGACATGGGCGAGCGCATAGGTGTTGAGGTACATCAGCCCGAACATGACGACGGTCGAGGCCGCGATCATTCCGGCGAAACGAAGGTAGCTCATCGGCGATCTCCCTTTCGGTGGAGAACGCGGAAGGCTGTCGCGGGTTCGACCGCCGCCGCAGAAGCGCTGTCTGGAGGCGGCTAATCCAGCGGTTTCTGGTCGGCGATCGCTTCGGCCGTGAGCTTGCGTTTGCTGACCGGCGAGTGGCCCGAGACCTCGGCGCCGGCATCGGGAGCGAGCTGCGCCATCCAGAGCGCCGAGGAGGCGGAGATCAGCCCGACGATGACGAAGGCCGGCCAGAAGTCGCCGGCTGCAAGCGTCTTGCCCCCGTTGAAGGTATTCGCCGCCTCCAGCGCGAAGGCGCCGATGGTCACGCCCATGCTCAGCGACAATTGCTGCGCCACGCTCGAGAGGCTGGTCGCGCTCGACATCTCGCGGTTCGACACGTCCGAATAGCTCAGCGCGTTGATGCCGGTGAACTGCAGCGAGCGGAAGCAGCCGCCGACCAGCAGGACCGACAGCATGATCGCGTGCGGCGTGGTCGGCGTGAACAGGCCGGAAGCCGCCAGGAAGGCCGAGCCGACCAGCGCGTTGAACGTCAGCACGCGCCGGAAGCCGTACTGCGCCAGGATCGACTTCGCCAGCGTCTTCATGATCATCGCCCCGGCCGCGGAGGCGAAGGTGATCAGGCCCGATTGCAGGGGGTCGAGGCCGAAGCCGAGCTGCAGCATCAGCGGCAGCAGGAAAGGGATCGCGCCGATGCCGGTGCGGAAGATCGACCCGCCGATCACGCCGATGCGGAAGGTGGGGATGCGGAACAGCGAGAGGTCGAGCACCGGATAGGGCACGCGCCGGGCGTGGAACCAGTAGGCGATCAGCGCCGCCGCGCCGCCCAGCACGCAGCCATAGGAAACGAATTCCGGCACCATGTGCCGCCCGCCCGTGGCCAGCCCCAGCATCAGGGCGGCGAAGCCGAAGGCCGAGAGGATGAAACCGCGCAGGTCGAGCGGCGCCACGTCCTCCTCACGGATATCCTCGAAGAACAGGCTCGACAGCACGATGCCGACCAGTCCGATCGGGATGTTGATGAAGAAGATCCAGCGCCAGTCGAAATAGGTGGTGATGAAGCCGCCGAGCGGCGGCCCGACGACCGGCCCGACCAGCGCCGGCACGGTGAGATAGGCAAGCGCGCTCACCATCTCGGCCTTCGACACGCTGCGCAGGATGACGAGACGCCCGACCGGCACCATCATCGCCCCGCCCATCCCCTGGAAGAATCGCGCGACGACGAAGGCTCCGAGCGAGTTCGAGAGCGCGCAGAACACGGAGCCGGCCATGAAGATGCACAGGGCCGCGCGGAACACGCTGCGCGCCCCGAACTTGTCCGCCATCCAGCCGGAGATCGGAATGAAGACCGCGAGGCTGACGAGGTAGGATGTCAGCGCCAGCTTCAGCGCGATCGGGTCCTCGCCGAGGGACTTCGCGATCATCGGGAGCGAGGTGGCGATCACCGTGGAATCGGTGTTCTCCATGAACAGCGCGCAGGCGACGATCAGGGGAAGAAGTTTGGCGCGTTGCAAGGCTTGGACCTTCTGCGCCTCATCCAGATCGGCGCGGTTGAAATCATAAGCTCGGCTATTAATCCGATGTGAAGCATGTGACGAGGGCGAAATCGCGGTCCAGTCGCCGATTTGCCCTCCGCCGGCGCGATGCCGCCATGCGCCGGACTTATGGCTCGGCGCTGCGCACAGTTCCGTTATGCAATTCCTGCTCTGCAACTGGCCGGATGCACCGACCATTTCCAGCATTGTTCGGCATGGCCGAACCTTCGCGAGGGGCGCGCGACGTCACATCTCCGGAGGCATGCCCATGCTCGCAATGTCAGATGTTTCTTCGGTTTTTCACCGGATTTCTCCAAGCCTGCAGCTGGTGGCTCTGGGGCTCGTGGCGGGCCTGAGCTTCGGGATTTCGACGGCCGTGCCGGCGGCTGCAGATCCGGCGAATTGGCCTCCGGGCTGCCAGTTCAAGACGGTTCCGAACAGTGGGCCCGGTGAGATGCAGCACCAGTTCTGCCAGCGCCTCTACGATTGCCAGCAGATGGCCGATTCCGCTGGTCACACGATCTTCGGGGCAGGCTGTTTCTGGGTCCCTCCGCGGGTTCCGGCGAGCTCCGTCCGCAAACACTGACCGGAAGGTCCGGCGCGGGCATGCCGCGATGCTCCCGCGCCGTTTCCGCACTGCGAAAAGAATCCCGCCCTCCGCACTAGCGGAGCGCAAGCGCACATGCTAACGGGCCTCGTCAACTCGGCAACGGGCCTCTTGCCCCGCCCTTCAGAAAAGCCGGTCCGATCCGGCGTCGGAGTTGACGATGACGCTTTCCCTCGACGGTTTGATTCGCGATGGCCTGACCTTCGATGACGTGCTCCTGGAGCCGGGGCCGTCGGAGGTCATGCCGGCGGATGTCGACATCCGGACCAGGCTCACCAATTCGATCTCGCTCAACCTGCCGATCATCGCCTCGGCGATGGATACGGTGACCGAGGCGCGCATGGCGATCGCCATGGCGCAGGCCGGCGGGCTCGGCGTCATCCACCGCAACCTCGAGGCCGATCAGCAGGCCGCCCAGGTCCGCCTGGTCAAGAAGTTCGAATCGGGGATGATCGCCAATCCGATCACCATCCACCCCGACGAGACGCTGGCCGATGCGCTGGCGCTGATGAAGAACAACGGCATCTCCGGCATCCCGGTGGTCGAGCGCGGGCCGCAGGGGCACAAGGGCAAGCTCGTCGGAATCGTGACCAACCGCGACGTCCGCTTCGCCGCCAATCCCGGCCAGCCGGTCTCGGAGCTGATGACCAAGGAGCGGCTCATCACCGTCCGCGAGGGCGTCAGCCCCGACGAGGCCCGTCGCCTGCTTCACCAGTTCCGCATCGAGAAGCTGCTCGTCGTCGACGACCATTATCGCTGCATCGGCCTGATCACCGTGAAGGACATGGAAAAGCAGGTCGCCTATCCCAACGCCGCCAAGGATGCGCAGGGTCGCCTGCTCGTCGCCGCGGCGACGACCACCGGCGAGCAGGGCTTCGAACGCTCGGAGATGCTGGTCGACGCCGGCGTCGACCTGATCGTGGTCGATACCGCTCACGGCCATTCCGCCAAGGTCCTCGACGCCGTCAGCCGCGTGAAGAAGCTTTCCAACGCCGTCCAGGTCATCGCCGGCAACGTCGCCACGGCCGGGGGCGCCCAGGCGCTGATCGATGCCGGCGCCGATGCGGTCAAGGTCGGGATCGGGCCCGGCTCGATCTGCACCACCCGTATCGTCGCAGGCGTCGGCGTACCGCAGCTGACCGCCATCATGGATGCGGCCTCGGCCGCTTCGAAGGCCGGCGTCCCGGTCATTGCCGATGGCGGCATCAAGTACTCCGGCGATCTCGCCAAGGCCCTGGCCGCCGGCGCCTCCTGCGCCATGGTCGGCTCTCTGCTGGCGGGTACTGACGAGACGCCGGGCGAGACCTTTCTGTATCAGGGACGCTCCTACAAGGCCTATCGCGGCATGGGCTCGGTCGGTGCGATGGCACGCGGCTCGGCCGACCGCTACTTCCAGCAGGACATCAAGGATGCCCTGAAGCTCGTGCCGGAAGGCATCGAGGGCCAGGTCGCGTACAAGGGCCCGGTCTCGAGCACCTTGCACCAGCTCGCCGGTGGCCTGCGCGCCGCGATGGGCTATGTCGGCGGCAAGACGCTCGAGGACTTCCAGGCCAAGGCCCGTTTCATCCGGATCACCAGCGCCGGCCTGCGCGAGAGCCACGTCCATGATGTGACGATCGTGCGCGAGAGCCCCAACTACCCGACCCGCTCTTGAGCCATTTCCCCGTTCGTGCAGTCTGGCCCGGCCTGGCGGGCCGGGCCGTGACGAAGATGGAGGACGGGCCGTGACCCTGAAGCTGATCTACCCCGCGCTGGCGATGATCCTCTGGATCTTCGTCGTCGGCGTCGTCCTGGCCGTTCGCCGCAAGGCTGCCTTCGCAACCGGTGCGGTCCGGCCGGAGGAGGTCGCCGTGTCGACCGAGCGCTATCCCCTGCCCGCCCGTCTGGTCTCGGCGAACTTCTCCAACCAGTTCGAGCTGCCGGTGGTGTTCTTCGCGCTGATCATGCTCGCCATGGAGGTCGCGGCGACCGGATACGTCATGGCGACGCTGGCCTGGATATTCGTCGCCTCGCGCGTCGTCCACACGCTCGTCCACATCGGCTCCAACCAGCTGCCTCTGCGCGGCGCGGTCTACGGCATCGGCGCCATCGTCCTGATGGCCATGTGGGTCGGAGTGCTGCTCGCCGTGCTCTGACCGGCTCGACCCAATCCGCGCGCCGTTCCGTTAAGCATTTCCGCGGTTTGCCGGGCACTTCTCACAACGCGACGTTGAGTCTTAACAAGAGGTAAACTACACCCCTCTGCGGCGGACGGTGGAACAAGCGTGGTTTGGAGTGGCGCATGTTGCGTGTCCGTGATGCATCCGAGCAGGCGAGCGCCTGCGGCGGGCAGGCCGTCGTCTCGGCATTCCGGCAAACGTCGTCACGGAGCGCGGGCGCACGGCAGCAGCGCCCGCCATCGCGCGGCCGTCGGCTTGCAGCGCTGGCCTGCGCAGGCCTGGCCATCGGCGCCGGCGGCATGATCCTCACCGCCTCGCTGGTCCAGGCGGGGGACGACGCGGGGATCCATTCGTTCTTTCTGGAGGAAGCGGCTCGTCGCGCTCAGCGTTCGGCCGCGGCGGCGCCCCAGGCCAACGCCTATGCACCGGCCGGAACCGGCTGGCGGCTGCCGCTCTTCCGTTCCGGCCCCGACGGACGGATCGCTCAGCCCGCCATCGACCTCAACCCGTTCCGCCGCAAGGCTCACAAGGCGCCGGCCCGCCCGCGCAAGGTAGCGGCGGTCGCCGGCCGCACGGAGACCCTGTCCGGCGCATCCAGGATGGCCCAGACCATCTGCGTACGCCTATGCGACGGCTTTCATGCGCCGATCGGCTATCTGCGCTCGCCCTCGGACCTCAAGGCCCATGAGGCTCTTTGCGCGGCGATGAATCCCGGCCTGCCGGTCAAGGTCTTCACCGTCGCCGCCGGCGCCGCCTCGATCGACCAGGCGGTCGCCGCCGACGGCCAGCGCTACGCGGCGCTCCCCACCGCCTATCGGCATGAACGGTCGGCCGACCCCGCCTGCCGCGTCCCGATCGCCAGGGCGGGTGAGCATCGCGTCTCGCTGCTGCGCGACATCACGCTGCGCCCGGGAGACAGCATCGTGCTGGATGGCAAGGTCACCACTTTCATGGGTGGCTCGAGCTGGCCTTATAGCCGCCGGGATTTCCGTGATTTCCGTTCCGCGCCGGAACTGACCAAGGCCCAGCGGCGGCAGATCGACGAGCAGGTCGGCATTTCCCGGATGGAGGCCCAGCTGCGCAGCCTTCGCCGCAAGATGCGCGTGCGCGAGGCCCGTCTCGAAGCCGAAACCGAGACCGATGCGTTCCTGCGCGGCTCCTTCGACGCCGGCAGCGCGCGGGCCCCCGTTCGGATGATCCCGATCGCGCTGGCGGATCGGTGACGTCGCGGGTCGCTTCGGAGCTGGCGGCGTGGTTCGGGAATTGCCGCGAAACCCGGCAGAAACCGGTGCAAATCGCCTCCCATAGCCGGCTTTCCCGCCTCGACAAGCTGGGCAGATCGGCCTACATCCAGTGCCGCCAGGGGGCTGGCTGAGTTTCGGCCTGCGCCGATTCGGAAGTCCATGACCAGACGCACTGCGTTCCTCGCCTTCAGCCTCGTCGTCGCGATCGGCCTGCTCGGATTGCAGTCGTGGGACCTTGCGCTCGGCCGGATCGAGCGCAGCGCCGTCGAGGCCATCGAGGCGCGGACCGGTTTCGCCGTCAAGTCGCTCGAGCGCGCGGAGATCGCGCTGCTGCCGCTCCCCCGCATCAGCCTGTCCAAGGTTGCCTTCGCCCAGCGCGACGGCGTCGTCGCCGGCGAGGCGGTCCGCGTCCGGGCCTATCTGCGGCTGCTGCCGCTGCTGACGGGCCGGCTCGGCATCGGCCGGATCGATCTCGTCGCGCCTCAGCTCGACGTCGCCGTGCCCGCCGGCAGCGACAGTCTCGGCGACTGGCTGGCGTCGCCGCTCGCCGAGCTGGAGAAGCTGCGCAGCCAGAGCCGGATCGTCGTCAGTTCCGGCGCCGTCTTCCTGCGGGCCGCCGGGGCCATCCAGAGCATCGTGCGCAACGTCAACATCGTCATCGACGAACGGGGAACGGGCGAGCCGTTCGGCCTCTCCGGCTCCTTGACCTGGCGTGGCGTGCCGACCGATGTCAGCCTGGTCTGGCCGGTCGCCGGCGGTTCCACCAAGGCTGCGCTTTCGGCGACCTCGCCGCTGATGAAGCTGCGCTTCGAAGGCACCCGCGCCGGGCCGGGAGAGCCGGTCATCGACGGCACGCTCTCTCTGTCGACGCCCTCGGTGCCCCAGCTTCTCGACTGGTTCGGTGAAAAGTCACGGATCTCGACGGCGCTGGGCGCCCTCACGCTCAACGCCGACCTGCAGTTGAAGCCCAGGGAAGCCTCCTTCACCAACGCCGTGGCGAGCCTGGACGGGGACCGTCTCGACGGCGTCATGAAGCTGACCGACGTGGACGGGCGCTTCGCCCTGTCCGGGACGCTTGCCGGCGCTTCGCTGGACCTGGGTCGGCTGATCCGGCGCCTGCCGCTCCCCGCGATCGACGCGGCCGACACGAGCCCCCTCGACCTCGACGGCTGGACCGGCCGCGACATCGACCTGCGGGTGTCGGTGGATGCGGCTCGGATCGACGGCGCGCGCCTCGCCGACGTCGCGACCTACGTCCTCGTCAAGAAGGGCCGCTTCGAGACCGGCCTGCTCCGGGCCTCGGCCTATGGCGGCACCGTGAAGGGGCGCTTCCTGGCCGTCGGCGCCCCCACCGGGGTCGACGTCAAGCTTCAGGCCGGCGCCGACAAGGTCGATGTCAGCCAGGCCGCGGCGGATCTTCCACAGCTCGCGCGCCTGGTCGGCACCGGCGGCTTTCAGCTTGCTCTCGACGGGGCGGGCAGGACCTTCGACGAATTGCTGGGTGCGATGACGGGGCGCGCGGGCATCAGCTTGCGGCAAGGCGAAGTCGGCGGCATCGCGCTCGCCGAGCTGATGCGCCGGGCCGAACGCAACCCGTCGCAGCTCCTGCGGGACTGGCACCAGGGCAAGACGCCGTTCGAGACGCTGGCGGCGAATGCCGGCATCGCCAACGGCCTGCTGGTGCTCACCGACGCGCAGATGGTCGGCCCGAACTACCGGTTGAACCTGGCCGGCAACGCCTCCCTGCGGACGCGTCAGTTCGACATGCGCGCCTCGCTCGCCTCGCTCAGCGGATCCCTCAGGCTTCCCCTCGTCCTCAAGGGCCCCGTCGAGGCCCCGTTCTTCGATCTCGAGAGCGAGGCTTTCCTCAGCCCGACCGCGGGTTCCGTCCCGGTCGCCCCCAGCCTTATCGGCCGCTGAGGGCGGTTGCAGGGCGCTTCCGCCTCCCGCGAAAATCCGGTCTGATGCCGCACGGCCCCATGAGGGCCGCGACAGGAGGGAGCGAGATGCGGACATGGATCAGGAGCGCGGTTGCGCTCGCAGCAATGATGGTGACGGGCATGGCCGGGGCGCAGGAACTGATCGTCGAGAAGAAGGTCTTCGAGCTGCCCAGCTTCACGACGCAGTCCGGCCGCACGTTGAAACAGGTTCGGGTCGGCTGGGAGAGCTACGGCACGCTCAATGCCGACAAGTCGAACGCCGTGCTGATCTGCCACTTCTTTTCCGGAAACTCCCACGCGGCCGGCAAGTACGACGCCAAGGACGCGCAGCCGGGTTACTGGGACGCGATCATCGGCCCGGGCAAGGCGATCGACACCGACAGATATTTCGTCATCGCCTCCGACACGCTGGTGAATCTGAATACCGGAGATCCCAAGACCACGACGACGGGGCCGGCCACGATCGACCCCGACACCGGCAAGCCCTACGGGCTCGACTTCCCGATCGTCACCATCCGCGACTTCGTCGAGGTTCAGAAGGCCCTCGTCGAAAGCCTGGGCATCAAGAAGCTGGCTCTGGTCGCGGGCCCCTCGATGGGCTCGCTCCAGACCTTCGAATGGGCGGCCAGACATCCCGAGATGGTGGCGAAGGCCATGCCCGTGATCGGCGCCGCCGAAGCCGATGCGATGCTGATCGGCTGGCTCGACGTCTGGGCGGCGCCGATTCTGGTCGATCCCGACTGGAACAAGGGCGACTATTACGGCAAGGCACCGCCCCTCGCCGGCCTCGCCAAGGCGCTGACGGCGGTTACGCTCCACGCCAATCATCAGGAATGGGCGGATGCGACCTTCGCCCGGCGCCCGGCCAAGGCGGATGAGGATCCCGGTATGACGCTCGCGGCCAAGTTCCAGGTCCAGAGCGTGCTCGACAACGCCGGCATGGCCCGCGCCAGGCTCTCCGACGCGAACCACTTCCTCTACCTCGTCAAGGCGAACCAGCTCTTCGCCGCCGGCGGC